>ERZ1066135.330-NODE-330-length-31277-cov-9.031036_pt1 | contig 31277 bp, 39 predicted proteins | sample MGYA00382782_ERZ1066135 | MGnify/ENA primary metagenome ERZ1066135 (study PRJEB33369, sample SAMEA5778365) | biofilm metagenome | biome: Industrial cooling water; feature: Water cooling tower basin; material: Biofilm | place: United Arab Emirates | collected... | reverse complement strand
TGTTTGTATAGTATTCAAAATCTTCAAGGCGATTTCCGAGAGCGTCCCTGTGATTACCACTCGACCAAAGCCGATCATAGGCGGATAAAAGAATATTCGGGTCAGTTGCGTTCAGCCCGTTGCCAGAGTTGAACATATTTCTGAACATGCCGCCGGTGCGATTCATCAGACCGCCAGCACCGAACATGCCACCAAGACCGGCGCCAGCGGCGCCGCCCATCAGCGAGCCAAAGCCGGGGAAAGAGCCAGCACTTGCAAGCTGACCAGCACCGCCGCTGCCTTTGTAACCAGGCGTACCCGGCATAACAGGTCTGGCGGTATAAGGTCCCGTACCAAACATCTTGCCAGCTAGTTTGTCTATACCGTTTGCGATGGGCTCAAAAAGCAGCTTCTGAGCCGCCAGTGCTGCAAGAGCCTTGCCCATGTCCTTAATGACATTGTTCAACTTCTGACCATTGAGTATTGCTTGGGTGAAGTTGTTTCCTATCTGCTTCACTGCGCTGCCAAATGTATCGTTAGTCTTGAGCTGATTCTTCCAAAGCTCTCTCGATGTGTCAGTCCACTGCTTCTGAGTGATTTGACCTGACGCCAGCGCTTTGTCTAGCTCTGCCAGCTTCTGTCTATAACTGCCAGTGCTGTCCTTTATGTTCTCGATAAGAGTCTGCTGGTCTTCAAGTTGCTTGTTTAGTTGCTGATTTACGACAGCGTCTTGCCGTGCCTGTCCCATGCGCTTGTCGGCTTCGTCGTAGAGGCTTTGATAGCCTTTCTTTACTTTTTCTATTTGCTTTTGTTTGTCTTCGGCGGTGTAGTCTTCGGTGTTTTCTACATCCCTAATTGCAGCGGCTTCTTCTCTCTTGAGTTGAGTTATTTCTTGCTGAAACTGCCGCTCTAACTCTAAAGACTTTGCTAGATGCTCTTGCCCACTTAGCTTCAACTTAAGGGACTCATTCTGCTCCCTCAAAGACTGGCCAATTGAGTCCATAGCTTCTTTCTCGCGTTGAATATTCTCAGCAAAGCGTTGATCATCTTCGCGAATCTGTTTATCAATTTTCTGGCGCTGAAGCTTCTCTTGCAGCTCGGCGACTTCCTTTGCCGCTGCTAGAATTTTGTTTTGCTCTTCTACAGTTTCAGCCTTGCCGATTTTAACTGCATCCTGAATCTCTTTCTCGGCTCTAGCGAGAGCGTTTAGCTCCTTTTGTCCGGCAAGCTGATTCTGCAGTTCGATTGATTTTTCTTTCAAGCTAGAAAGGATTGCGGCGAGCTTTTCTTTCTCTTCACCGATCTTTTCTTGCTTCTTCAAAGCGGCATGTTCTGACGCAAGTTTGTTTATTTCTTCAGCATATTTTTTCTTCTCTTTGTCTGTCAGAGTCTTCTCTTTAGACAGCTGTAACAATGCTTTCTCTTTCGTCAGAGCTTGATCATCGTTTGCGAGTTTCGCTCTCAATTGCTCGTTCTGAGAGCGCATGTTAGCCAGGATTTCTTCAGACTGCTTTAGTTCTGCCTCGTGCTTCTTCTTGGCTTTCTCTGCTGCTTTCTCTGAGCCAGAGGTGTCAATTGCTTTGGCATACTTCTTAGGTCCTTCTGGTTTTTTGCCAGCTTTCCAATCGTCAAGCTGTTTCTCTAGGTCAGCAAAGACAGGATCATTCAACCCGTAGAGATCCGCCCAGCCCTGCGTCTCTCTCATGCGTCTTTTGATATTCAGCTGCGACGCAACGTTCTTGGAATTTTGTCGAGGGTCGATAAAGCCGCCGACAGCTGACAAACTGTCCTTTACATCATCAAGACCGAATCCCTGATTGTAGGCAGCTTTCCAGAGATTCTTGAGCTTTACTGGCTTATTGTTGATGGCAAGAGTATCTTCTCCTACGTTTGCAAATGCATTGCCAAACTTTTCGGCTGATTTAGATAACTCGTCCATCGCTTGGACAGTCATGCGCGTAACGCCTAAGACGCTGTCCATTTTCGCAAGGGCTAATCCGGCTTTATCTTGCAAGTTAACAAAAGCTCTATCAACAGAGCGAGGCATAGCATTGAATTCTTTCTGAATGTCAACAGCCTGCTTCTGTAATGAGCCGATAACGTCTTTGGCAAGCAGTTTGCCATTGAGCATTACTTTTCTCAGTTCACCATCAGTGATACCAAGTCCGACTGCAATTCTATGCGCAAGCTCGGGCATGTTCTCAACAATGGAATTAAACTCTTCGGCTCTAACTACGCCGCCAGCCATCGACTGGCTAAACTGGCGGAGCGCCATAGACATATCTTCACTGGATGAGCCGCCAATCACCCCAAGTTGCTGAATAGTGTTTGTGAGTTTGATTACTTCACTGTTTGTGATACCAAGTTCAGAGCGAGTCCTTGCTATGTTCTGAAATAGCTGAACAGTATCTTTGAGAGCTGCACCATTGCGGCCTGATATCTCAATTAACTGTTGAGATACAGTTTTAAAATCACCGGTCTCTTTTGTTGCCGTTTTTATGCGTTGAATCAGAGTGTTGTATTGGTCGGCAATCTTTACGGCGCCAGCCGCTGAGCCAATACCAAATGAAGCCGCCAAGGCTAATCCCATGCTCTTAATAGAGCTGGTGACTCCTTTAGCGGCTACATTTATCCTTTCAAAGGACTGAGGTATTTTTCGTGCACCAGATTCCATATCGGACAAGGAACCTTTGAAAGCGATTCGCATTAGCTTCGCTTCGTCTTCAGTTTCCTTCATTGAGCGCTTCATCGCCGCCATCTCGAGTTTTACAACTTTAGATGCGTAAGATGTGCTCCTACCGATTTCCCTAGTTTCTCTCTCTATCTCTTTTAGAGACTTGCCCATAGCGCGAGAGCCAGAGGCGGTAACTTCCTGCGCCTCTTTCATGCCTTTCTTTAACTCTCCGGTATCAGCATAGATACCGAGAGCTAATCTAGCAAATACTTTCTTTGCTGCCACGGGCTTTTCTCCGTTCTTCTTGATAGATCCGATCGTGCATGATCTGAGCCATCTCTTTTGCCAATCTCAGCTCTTCTTCTCTCTTCTCTAGCTCTTCTCGCTCCCTTGGTGTGAGATACGGATGAATTCGAGGAAAGAAATCAGAAGGAACAAACGGCTTGGGAAACTCTTCAGTATTTCTGTGGGGATTTGCAAGGATTGCAAGGAGCTTCCCGAATCGCTCGTCCTCTACTGCGCTTCCCCAGGGTTCTTCGTGGAAGAAGGCTTGCCAATCTCTGATTTGTCTGAGATTGAGGTCGAGGTAGTCTGGGTGCTTGACTCCGAGGGCGAGGCAGAGTCGGAGAAGAAATCGGAAGTTGCTGCCCAACCGTACTTTTTTAGAAAAGCTTCAAAGTCCTCTGGATAGCTCAGTTTCTGAGAAGCAAAAGAGAGCTTTTGAAGCAAGGAAGACGGCAGTTTCTTAAGTGCCGCATATCCTTCATCACCGGAGAATAGAAGTTTTCTATCTTGTCCGAAGATAGTGCGTTGAAGAATCCAAAGACCCCTCTCATTCCACTCAGTACCTTCCTTCTTGTGAGCCTCGTCCATATCTTCAAGTTCAAGAAGCTCTTCAGCTGAAAGCCCTTTGAGCAAGACAGCTTTACCCGGAGCGACTTCAATTTCTCGGAAGTGCTCAGGAAGGTTTATAAGTTCATCTCTAGACAAAATTTCCATTTCTATTCTCCGGTGAGTTGAGTTAGGGTTGGTGATAACTAGCTAAGTGGATTAATCCATTCCGCTAGAAGGCGCTTCAACAGGCGTAAGCTCGCATGTCGCCTCTATGATGTTTGAAGCTTGTGCGTCGCCTATGGCCCATTGAGTCACAACACACTTTGTGACTACTGTACTTGTGCCATTACTAAGAGTGGCACGGAAGTTTCTTTCTTCACCAGTGGCCAGAAGCTTAGACATTGAGTCGGCACTACCTGGTTGGTGTGTAGGATCTGTTGGATCGTAGATACAAGCAAATTGCGAAGGCGCTGTGTCACGGAGAGTGACTGTTCTTTGCTTGTGTCGTTTCGGAGATCGAGTGGTGGTGATGTCCTCCACATCATTTGAGCCTTTGAAGAAAGGAACGTTTCTGGTTTTGGCTACTTCTAACCATGTTCCATCTCCTTTTTGTACTTCCAAAACTGTGTTGTAGCCTTTAATTGGTGCACCCATTTAAGTTACCTCGGATTATTTGTGAATTACGGTTGCGCCGAACTAGAGCGGCACGTTTGCAGGCAGTCTCTGCGCACTGATTTCTAGTTCCGCATTGGACACGTCTACATAGAGACAGCCGTCATCTTGAAGAAAGCCTTCCAGGGGCAATGGCGGAACAAAGTGAATCTCTCCGGCTGGAACACTATACGGACCAAGATCAACAGCGCGGCCGAGTTTCTTATCCGGCACACCTTTGACCGTAAAGGTCCTGGCGGTAGAAGTTCCATTTGTATTTTTGAAATACAAAGTTTCTCTACCTGTATAAGAGATCTTGTGACCATTTGCGGCGTCGCCTGCAGTGAAGTTTTGCTTCAGGCTGCCAGCTGTTGGAGCAGTGTAAGAACTGAGTGACATTTGGTCTACTGGTACGTTGACTCTAGGCATTTTGATTCTCCTTGTTTGTCTAGATTGTGTGTGACACTTCGACTTCAAGGATTCGGCGATAGAGCCCAGTGGCATCGCTCCAGTCGTCTTCCGTGTCGTCCCCGATAACGGTCTCAAATACTTTGGAGCCGTTATCAAAGCCTTTGTAATTGCGCAGTCTATTCTTTAGAGCTTCAATAAGCGCATCGACCTGATCCTCTGTTTCTCCAACACAGTGGAAACTGAATAAACTTTCGGCATAATTTTCACTTCCTCTCGTATGCCTTAGCGGCTCTTTGTATGAGCAAGTGAAAAAGCAATAAGGCATCTCAGTGTTAGCTGGTGCTTTGCTCCAAAAAAGTCGGTTACCAAGCTTTGAAGCTATTGCTTGCTCAGCTAAAAGAAGTTTTCGAAGATGTTCTTGAATCTTCATTTCACCTCCAATATTTCGGAAGCTTTACCCGCCCAAGCATTCATGAACTCTTCAATGACCGGTTCTTCTACGGATTTCAGTGCTGGGGTGAGAAAATCCTGGCCAGCGATAAACTTGCGGCCGTCGTGCTGAGAATCACCCTTGGAGCGACTTTTCCTCTTCCCGGCAAAATACCCTTGTACAAGCATCACGACATAGTAAGCTGGTCGATCAACCTTCTTTCTCTTTCCGTTGCCATCTTTAATGACGCCTCTAAGTCCCTCAATATCAGCACCAACTAAAACTTTGACTTCGGTGCCGTTCACTGGTGTATCGAGTAGTTTCACCGAGATCTTTTTCTTGAGATTGCCTGTGTCTACAGGAACTCTTGATTTGACGGCTTCTTGAAGCTTTGCCGCACCATTAACAAGTGCAGTCTTGACGCATTTATCTCTTACCAAGTCATGCATAAGATCCATTTCGGAGAGGGCTTTTTCTATACCTTTTACGTATTTATCGCTCATAGGTCGTTCCTCACCATGGCATGAATTTCAATTCGTTCTTTGTATCCAATTTCCGTCACTGAAAGGATTTCCCAGCGCTTACTGTTGTAATCAATAACAAGGTCCTTTGTTATCTGTTTATCCGTGCGATAACGAATCAAGAAAGTTGCTTCAGCCACTGCTGTTTCTTTTCCTTGAGCTAGAATCTCTTTGCCTCTAAGCTCTCTTACATCCGCCCAGGTCGAGAGATAGACAGAGGAAGAGTAATCAACCGAACCGGTAGCGCTAATCACCGAAGTCTGCCTGAGAAAGCTGACTCTGCGATTTAGGTTGCCTGTTGAACTCTTCCATCCGTTCATCTTTACTTACTTCTTGATTTTGCTCTTGCGCTTGTTACTTCAGCCGGCGATTCCGTATTCGCCTCTACAAGAGGCTCAGAAAGCTTTAATGCCGGCTCTTTGCCTTTGACCTTTTCTACTGTGCCGTGAGCCAGAAGCATGATGGCCACCGTTTCTTCAACTTCTAGAATGTCGCCTGGTTGCGCTGAATAGGGCGGTATGCGCATTTCTTTCAAACAACGAACTTTCATTTCTACCTCGTTTAAATATTGACGCGATTGTGAGCTTGGCAAATTCTTTCTACAGACTCATGTTTTGGAAGTTCGTAGAGCTGCATGCCTGTATAGATGCCATCGCGATTGTTGAACCAGAAGCTTATTAATGTCCGCATTGCTTGAAACAGGTCATCATGCAACTCTTGCTCTCCGACTTCGGGATTCGCGTTGACCTTGTAGCCAAATTTTGCTCGAACAATAACGCTTTGATCGCCTTCATAGGCTTCCGGCCAAGTATCTAAGATCTGTATCTTTGAATTAAAGCCTCTAAGAACTCTGTATTGATTACTCAAGACTGTTCTTTCGATGACACCCGTATCTAGATATTTAAGACTAACAACTGAGATGAGTGGAGTCTTGGGAATAATCAGTTCAGCTCGTGGATTTACTCGCCTGTCATACTTTGGAAACCCATCGAAAAAAAGGTCCCATATTTGTTCGCCTATAAACAGGCCTGTCTGCGATTCTAAATGCGCACGAGCTGAACTGATGAGCCAATTGATCAGATCGTCTTCTTCGCTGTAGTCTACTTTGCACCAAGCTTTAGCCTGAGCAAGAGTTATGACTTCAACTGGTTTAACGACCTGAAACTCTTCCATGACTCTTACTTCCGTTTGCCTTTCTTGTTAACAGGCGCCTTCTCTTCCGCTTCGACGGACTCTTGTGCCTGCTCGGCTTCGCTCTCGCCTTCGTCTTCTATCTCGTCCTCTTCGGGATCAAGAGTGGATGCAATCGGGTCGCTTTCAATTCCCGCTTGTTGTTTTTCAAAGATGTGGTCGAAACCCACCAGACCCTTCTTCTCAGAGATAGCCTCAATGGAAGGCTCGTCGCCTTCGTCTTCTATCTCGTCCTCTTCGGGATCAAGTTTTTTGGGAAACTTAGCTTCTCCACGCTTAGAAAGAGCAAGTTCCTGCTTCTTCCTCTCTTCGAAAACCTCAAAAGGCTCGACGGCTTTGACTTCAAGCAAGGTCCTTGCTAGTTCAATATCTGACAAGCACACGACTTCGCCTACCGCTGCGCAGACATCGCCTACTGCAAAGGTTCGCAAAACATGCACTTTGAATGATTCTTTTTGCATTTTTCTTCTCTCGTGTTATGAAACTGACTTAGAAAGTCAGTTAGGCTGTGCCGCTAGGAGGTGCTCCAAGAGTTTTGGCTTGCTTCACTTCGCTTTCTTGAGGCATTCCAGAACGCTTGAGTCCGTATTTGATCAAAAGAACGCCTCGAATATCACTATTCGCGGTGCCTCTAGTGATGTTCGGTGAGATGTATTTTTTTGTCGGATTGAGAACTCCTGTCCGCCACATTTTATTGTCATCAGCATCGTTCATTTGAAGCATTGCTGAACCTTCAACATCCGCAAGGTCGGAACCGTCCGACAAGTCGCCGTGCTGCAGCTTTTGGTCAACGGTTCCGCCTGTAGCAATGGTGCCGACGAGTGTAATAATCTCAAAGCCCTCGCAATCGCTGACATCAACAGGAGCGTTGTTTAGCGAGACGAGTGTTTGTCCAGCGGCTTGCGGACCAATTATTTGGTCCAAGATCGATCTTTCGATAGGTGCAAGATTCATTTGTTTTACCTTCTTTGTTGTTTCAGAGAAGGGGTGAAGACTCACCCCTTTTCTTGCCTACTTCTATGCTGCTCTGCGCTTAGGACGCAGGCATAACCGATACAGCGAAGGCTTCTTTTCTATGCGGCTTGCCGCCAACAAACCTTCTGAATTTGAACGCTACCTGGTTTTTAAGCCAGAAGAGCGAGTCATTCCTTGAGAAATGAACTTGGGAACAGTCAAGAATTCTGTACTCTTGGAAGTTGCCGAAAACAGCCACTTTGGCATTGGCAACGATTGTTCCCGGCATAGAGTCAGTTACTCTCACGGGATAACCGTTGAACATGTCTGGAACACCAGCTTGTAGACTTGGCTCATACAGATATCGACCTTGACTGTCTTTCTTCAAGCGCATTTTTGTTCTGGTGGTGCGATTGACCATATACATTGCACCAGGCAAAAAGGACTCGTGAACGAGATCTTCAAGTGCGATCAAGTTGTCCAGTCCGATATCAGTTGGACTTGCATGGAGAAGGTTGTAATAGCGGCTTGAATCTATCCCATACGGTGAGTTTGTGAGCAATCCCAACGGCTTTTTGAATCCATCGCCAAGGAAGAATGCTACTTCTTCAAGCTCAGCTGCTATTCTGATAAATTCCGCATCGATCAAAGCTTCTGGATTGACGCCTTCTCTTGAATGATTAAGGAAGTCATCGGAAGCCTTGATTGCGCCAGACATTGCATGTGTATAGAGAACATCTTCTCCGAAGCCCATGTCCTGGTCGAAATCGGCTATATCAAGCTCGTTAGACCATTTCGCTGGCCCCATCGGCGCAAGAGTATTTTCAGCGGCTGAACCCTTCTTGGCCAAAGGTGGAAGAACGTTTGCCACTTGTCTCATGATGACTTTCTTCTTCAGCGGCTCAAGAAGACCGACAGCCCATCTTGTGGGAGCGGCTACATAGCCGCCAGCCACCGGCAGACCTTGACGAAGGTCGTATTCGTCAAACCTTCTATCTCTTTGATCCGCATCAAAGGTCAAGTATTTGCGGAAGAGGTCAATCTGTCTAGCATACTTTTCGTCGTCAGAACATTCAGAGAAAGACTTTTTGCTTTCGTTTTCAGCCTGTTTCTGAGCGTTATCTGCCAGGCGCATAAAGGGAGCCTGCCTAGACACTGTTTTGAGATCTAACTCATAGGATTCAAGCTTATGCTTGTTGTCTAGGTCCTTTTGGAGCGCTTCCGCCTGAACTGATAGCTCGTCGTATTTCTGGCTAGCCTTGTCGAATTGCTCTTGCTCTTGCGGATCAAGTTTCTCTTTTTTTGCTTTCTCCTGGGCTTCGACTAGCCCTTTCATAGTCGAGAAGCACTGCATCTTTTCATCAATCAGCGCTTTGATTTTTTCCATTGTCATTTTGATTCACCCTTCCAGTTGCGGCGTTGGGCGAATCGCATGGACAAACAAAAGAGCCATGATTGCCAACACCGTCGTAAGACGATTTTGAAAACCATGGCTCAGCTAAGGCTTGAGCGGCGTTTTCTTTGCCATTTCTCAGCAAGTCAATGGACTTCTTTCAATCAGGCGCCGAATTCAGTTGTCGGACTAGAGATTACCGGGCAGAAATATTTCTGTCAATCTCCATCAAGCGAATTTTATTTTTAATTGCTTGAAGATGCATCGTATTTGGTGCGGCTTTTTTCGCCATAGATAGATAATACTCTTCTTCCTGTTTTGAAGCCAAAAGAGAAAATTTTTCAGCAGTGGTATCTTCAAACATTGGGCGTGGAGTTAAACAAATGTGGTCTAGTTCTGCATACTTCATTAGTCGCCTGACAGGATAGCCTTCTTTCACTCCACTCCAATCGTCTTCCTCGATTAAAACGCCAAAGGAACATCCTGTAATATTGCCGTGCTCAATGTCGGCCATACAGTCTCTAGCGAGCTGAGTATCAGCTGGAATAAGTTCAAATTCGGCACCAGTCGAATCACTACTGATTTTCAGAGTTTCAATATTTCTTGAGGGGCAATATCTTGCCAGCATTCGATTTGTGTCATGAGTGTACGTTGCATGTATATCCACATCCGTTCTTGAAAACAGACCGTCAAAAAAGGAAGGATCGATTATCGTAAAAAAGCCAAAGCGAAGGTGTGAATACACATTGTATTTCGCAAAATAGCCTCTTATACCCCTTTTGCCAGCTTCTTTGCTGAAAAGCTCTATACCACTGCAGCTAAAGGTTTCTATCTTCTTATTCATGCTCATCACCTTCTAGAATTTGAGTTATTTGATCGAAAACTTGGCCGGCAAGTCCTTGATCGTGACCCAGCTTGCCTGCTCCACCCTTTATTTGTTCGCCCCAGGAATTAGTGAGTTGAGAGTATATATTTTTAGATTCCTCATTTAGTCTAGAAAAAGCAGCAAGCTCAGATAGCTTTGTTTCAGATACGTCTGCAAGGCTCAGGAGGATAGGTTTTAAAATCTCTTGGAAGACTTTCTGCTTCTTGTCGAATTCGGTCCCTATTTTGGCAAGCAATGCGTCTCCTTGAAGCTTTTCTGATTCTCTCTGATAGCAGTTTTGAAACAATGATTCCATTCTGCAAAAAGCGTCTTCCAAAAGCGTTGAAAAGCCTGTCTTTATGCCGTTTTTCTTGCTTTTTTTGTCGGTTTGCGGTTCTTTTCCGACTGCATTTTGCTCTGCTTTGGCATTCTCTGTTGTTTTATTTGTCGCCTGATAGGGCTCATCTGCCGGAGCCATGTTTTCCGGTCTAAAGTAGGTTTTGCCGAAATCAGTGTCCATCGGATCATAACCAAGTTCATTTCGACACTCGTCACCGTTTAGAATGCCCCACTCTCTGAGTTTCGCGACATAAATGGACATTTTTTCTTTGTCCATTCGCAAATAAGTATCAACGTCATACTTGAAAAAGTATTCCTCTTGCTCTCTTTCAGCAAGAAGAGAGGCATTGCAAGTGCTTTCAATGTTTTTCAAATAGTCCGATAGCGTAAATTCTAAAAACTGTTCTTTTAGACCCTGTACGTTGTCGTAAGTGCTCTGAGTGTTGTCAGACAACATGGTTAGAGGTACGCCAGTAAATCTCGAAATTTCTTCCACTGTGAATCGTTTGTCTGAAATGAACTCAAGTTGCTGCATAGTCATAGTCAGAGGTTGAAACTTCGCTCCATTCTCCAAGACAAGGATTTTTCCGGAATTCTCTGCGCCTGAGTGCAATTCTTCCATTGATTTTTTTACGTTGTTAAAAGCTTTGTCACGAAGCTTTCCTGGTACTTCTAACGTTCCAGCCGGTATGGCCTTATTTTCCAAAGTGAATTCAGTGTGCTCTTGCTGCTTCTTGGCTATGCCAATAGTTGCTGCCATTTTTTCGATCAAGGAGAAGCCCATAATGCCATCAATGCTGTGACCAGTGAAATGGCAAATTTGGTCTGCTCTAAAGTCTTCGGCCTGCGCTGTATCTTCAGCTCTGTATCGATAGAACAACTCTCCGGTTTTTATTATTTGCTTGACCTCAACTCGCCAAGGCTGAAGCGGCACCAAAGCTGTGTAACGCAAAGCGTTGTCCTGCTCTTTAAAGACGAAACTATTCCCATTGAAAAAAAGATGGCTGAATAAGTGCTGATTAAACCGGTAGACATGCTGCCATTTGTTTGGTTTGACCGTGATTAATGGATAGAGGCTGTGTCGTATTGCCAGTTTCTTTCCGTTTCCAACTCTTTTGTTGAGTTTCAATTGTAATTGGGCAAACTGACCGGCAAGAATTCTATGCGCTGCGTACATCGCTGAAATCTTCAAGGCTACTTCAGGCGTTATTTCCTCACCAGTGTTGGTTTCTCCAAACTGAGGATTACGCAAAGAGCGCATTGGTCCAAAATCTAGACTGGCGCCTCTTAGAGCTTTTATTAATCCCATCTATTCTTGCCTCGTGTTTGTAGCGGTTGCGCGGTGAACAATTGCCAAAAGTACAGCTCCCAATATCAAGAATGATACTCCTATATGCACAGTAATCCAGCACCCAATGAACAAAGAGGCTAATGCTAAATAGAGGGTAAGCTCAAGAATCTCGTCAGTAGTTCTGTCTTTCTTGATCCACTTCGAGACTTTTTCTCTCAATCCTATTTGCCGAGACTTTAGGACCTGCGGCTTCTTCTCGTAGATCTCTTCAATTAGCTTTTCTGGTTCTATCGTCATATTACTCTGGGTCCCCGTGATTCAAAAGGCTCGTCGTCATTTTCTGGATTTAGGGCAGCTGCAATTGCCATCGCCAGCGCCACCATGCCATCTATTTTCGCATCTTCTGTAACTTTCTCAAGTGATACAAGTCCATGAGAGTGTTTCTTCAGAACCGTATTTAGAAACATCCAGTCAAGCACTGGATTATTATGCAGCAATCTGCCATTTCTTATAAGAGACATCATCAGCTTGATAGGTTCAGTCATTGATAGTGATCCTTGCCTGTGAAGAGAAAATGGCAAGCCATGTTCATCAATCAATTGCCGCATGACTTCACCGGAGTTCCAAGGGTCAGCCTTTCCATGTCGTATATCAAAGTACTCCGAAAAGGAAACTATGTTGTCTAACAAATAGCCTTGGTCCGTGGCATTCCCAGGGGTCACAATGATATAACCTCGGTCTTTCCATGTCTGATACAATGCGGCATTACGACTATGTTTCATCGTGTATTCACAGCAGAAGAATTGCGCAAACGCATACCAGTAGTCGTTTGGCTGTCGTCCTGGGTGCACCATGGCCAGCGCAGTTAAGTCGTCAACGTCTCCGAGGTCTAATCCCATATAGATAGGCTTCCCGACAAATTTCCTAAAGTCAAATGCTTTTTTGTTTTGCCTCCAAAAGTGATACGGCGTCATTAAGCTCGGTTTGTCGACTATCAGGCAGAGCTGGTGTCTCTTGTACTCAAGCTCTTCCAAAGGGTCGTCCTTGGCTTTCCTTATCTCATCCTCAAAGAATTCCTTGGTTAGTGATAATCCAAATTGAGGATTGCACTCAGCCGCTACTTCGATAGAATCCCAAGTTCGCCCACGTTTCGGGTCTAGTTTTGCTTGATAGACGATCGGCAGATAATTTGGAACTTCCAAAACACCATCAATAATCTTCTCGGCTAAAGCCAGTTCCTTTCCGCAAACACTGTCATGCCTTTCCGGTGCTGTAGAGTCAAGAATAACTAATGGTTGTGGTCTTACTCCCATTCCTTTTTCGCCGACTGAGCGCATAGTGTTGTCGTCGTGCTGGTGGAATTCTTCGATAATCAAAAGAGATGGATTCTTTCCGTGAAACGCACCCGGATTCCAGTTCAGAGGCACTATATAGCCGCCGTTTTTTGGACAAGAGATATTTTTCTCAAGGACGTCAGTTCTCTCGGTCAGGTCCTTGTGTGCGTATCTGAAAGGAACTTTCTTTGTCCCGCCGCAAAGCGCTTTAGCCATCTCGAACATTGTTTCTGACTGCTTGCCAGTCGAAGCAATGTTAAATATTTGAGGTCCTTTCTCTCTGTCTATCAAGAGACAAAGAAGTGTCAAGAGCGCAACAAAGAGAGTTTTGCCGTTTTTTCGAGGTATGAATAGAAACAGATACTTATATCGCCGGAACCTTGTTCCAAGTCTTCGCCAGCCAAAAAGCTCTCTTACTATCCAGACCTGCCAGTGGCTCAATCTGAATTTTTGCCCTCGTTGTGGCCCAAAAACGTGCCTACCTATTCGGTGAATCCAGTTGACGCATCGGTCCGCTTCCTGTGGGTCGAAGTAGTACTTCACTTCACCTTTATGGTCAACCCAAACAGTGGCATCAGCTAAAACCACTGGCTCTGGTTCCTTTGCGCCAGTTCGTTGATTCTTTACGTGATCAATTCGTACTTCAAGATTCTTTCTTCGCTGAAGAAACTTGATCTGATTTTTGCAATAACGGATAAGAGGATCGTGATTTGGTGGCAAGTTAAAATCTAAGGCTCGGGTTTCGGCCTCATTCAGAAAACTAGTCGTCCAGCTCTTCGTAGTAGTCGTTTTCTTCTGCGTCTTCGCCGCCATTAGCGTTTTCCGGCACGATACCTAATTTTGCTCTTGCACTCGGAGTCATTCCAAATTTCTCAGCGTACTGATAGTAGGCTTTCCAGGAGTTTTGTGCAATTGCTACTTCAGGGCGTTGGCAGATATGTCCGTTTGGACTTCTAAAGGTCGAACCTCCGTTTTTTCCCTTTTGGCTTAGGACTTTTTCTGCAGCAATCGCTCTTCCGTGAGCTGCGCACATCGCAGCAAGCGTAGGACCATCAAGCTCAGTGACCATTCCGTACCGTAGCAGTACAGGCATTATCTCTCGCCAGTGCTCCTTAGCCAGACTATCTAGCCAATGCGGCATTGAAGGAGCTATTGGTTTGATTGACTTTGACGGCTTTGATTTCCTGTGTCCAGGATTGCCTCTAAGCTCGTTTTCTTGTTCAGTTTTTTTAGCCATTGTCTATCACCATGAATGGTGGCGAACCCCCACCCTTTGAAAAAATGCGGGATTTTTTTCCCGGTTGGCGCGCGGCATTTTCGATGCCAGCTTTCGTCCGACCCACCCCCTCCCTTCCGGGGTCACTAAGACCTGACGTTCTTTGGCACCAGGTCTCGAACTAGCTTTAAAGTTTCGGAGTAAGTCTTTCTAGAATGACACGATTTGCACAAAGCTTGAAGATTTGATTCTTCAAAAGTTTCTCCACCTCTCGATCTCTGAAGAATGTGATCCACCTCATTTGAGGGCGAGCCGCAATCTAACTCTTGATGTGAACAATCAGGATTCCGACACATACAGATTGGATGCGCATTAAGATAGGAATCTCTAAAATTTTGCCAACGCTTTGTTGTATAGAGCTTTGACCATTTCGTCTTTTGCGAGCTGTGCTTTTTGCAATAGCGTTTAAGAGTCAAGCTTCTACATCCAGGGTAACAGCAATTACGCCTTGGTTTTGTCGCCATCTTTACTCACCCGCCAATTCCAGGCACCAGGTACTAAGCAGAGTACAGTCAGTCTCTATTGCATTGCAGTGCTCAGAGATATCAGTGTGCTGGCAGCCGCCTGGGTAGTGCACCGTGATTTGGACTAGGGCAGTGCCACATGGATAGGTATCATCCGAGGGTACGAGAGGCAGCAGCTCTGGACTGTTGGACTGGTGCTCCATAAAGCAGGCATGGCAGAGAAACAATTGATTTGATTTCAGCTCGTACTGAATAGCGATGTCGTCCACGATTAGATCCCTTTGATACCTTGGTTAATCGTGGGGGCGAAAGATGAATTGTGTCAAGAGGGTGATATATACGGTATTAGATATAGTGCATGTGTAATGGGTGAGGGAAAAAATCTGCTGTACATCTGCTGTAAATCAGAACGTCGATTGGGCGTTTGACCAAGTTGTCATATGAAATCTGCTGTAATCTGCTGTAAAGGTTTGCCGAAATAGTGAGGGTTTGAAGGCTTTTGCAGAAAAGCAGATCGATCCCTTTCCTTCACTGTATAGAGCTATCTCAATACACTCTATACCTACTGAAATCACTATCTAATACAACTATTTTTTCTTACAAAATAGTTTTAGAGGGTAAAAAGTATAAAAAGACTGAAAAGGCAATAGGGATAAAGGTTTTCGAGACGGCAGATTACAGCAGATTTCTCTTGAGAACCGGAAACGCCCACGGGGCGAGGGTTGGTTTTTGTATTTTTACAGCAGATACAGCAGATTTAGCCCGGTTTCTGGATATAAGCCTTAGATATAGTTGAGCGGATAGTGAGCTTGAATGTCTTGACCAGGCAAGGGAAAGCGGCGAAAACCCGGCTCAATTTTTGGGTAGAGGGGGTGAAAAAGACCGAATTTACCCCTCCCCACCCAAAAATCAAACAATTATGGGGAGGGAGGGGGGATCACCCCCCCCCTGCAAAGAGCAAAAAACTTCACGTTGAGCGAAGATTAGAGTTGGCTAAGGGGTTGGTTTCGCGCACTGAGAAAGCGCTGATAGAATGATGAAGATGGCTATCAAGATGCCGGTTATCTGTAGAGTGCTCCTTAGATTTTCAACCTCTGGGCTTTCGGTTGGCTCAGGCTCAGGTACGGGCATCAATTCAGTAGAACCAATGCGATGAAGCACCTTTAGAGTGGCTATGCAATCGCCTATAGCACTGTGATCGCCATCCGGCAATCTTTGCCATTTCCAGTTGCCCTTGCTGTCGTTCCACTCTCCGACAATGCATGACCAGAGCTTCATGACACAAACAGTGTTGAGCTTCAGATAAGGAACGGAGTGATTGTCGCAAGTCTGATTGATTAAGCGTGTGTCGAAGTCTGCGTTGTAGATAAAGACTCGTTTTCCTTCACAGATACTTTCCACTTTCTTTCTTATGTGCACCCAACGAGGCGCGTCTTTGAGATCTTTTTTGGTAATACCGTGAATTGCTGTTGAAGCACTGGGAATGCTCTTTCGCGTGGTTTGAATCAGAGTATCTAAGAGAGTATTGCCGTCTGGGTCTATTATTCCAATTTGAATAATCTCGTCGTTACGCTCAAGTCCGGTTGTCTCAGTATCGAGAATGACAAAGTCTTTTAATTCCAGCGCTTCTCTAACTCTCTCAATTACTGAATTGCGCTCAAGGGCGACGTTGTAAGGGCTTGGCAAACTATATATAGAGCGTCCTCAGAGTAAGAGGTTTATCACAAAACAGCGGCAAATTAAATGCGCTTAAATCTCTTGTGCACTTAGCACGTTCAATTAAGTGTAATGTTTCGGAACTTGTTACCGGTTCTGAAATAGCGGAATTGACAGCCTGATCGATATATAAACCGGATATCTATTTTCGCGCTTGCATAAAGCCCTCTTGCGCGGTACCCTATCAATGTCACTGAGAAATGGTCCTAAGCACCATTAGTGGTGGCAGGGTGTACAGATTACAAAAGCGTATTGGGGTGGCGCAAGCCACCCCGGTACACCCTCGCACGAGGGTAAAAAAAAGGAGGCGCCACCATTGACGGTGACGGTAGATTTATGTCGAGCGATTTAGAAAAGATTTTGCGCATAGCTTCAGCGTTTGGGGAAGACGGAAAAATACATCCCGTGCCCGACTCCACGGGTTTTTACATCCATTGTCCTGTTTATCCGGGTACCGCCTCAGCTGTGATTGGCAGGCGTTTCTACGATGGACACCCGTCCTTAATGTGCGACTCTGGCTGTTCCGAAGAGGCGATGCAGAACGCTCTCAGAGCCAAAGGTCTTTGGTTCTGGGACGAACCGGAAGGCGGCAAGGTCGAGATTGTTGACGGCAACAGCACGCCGGAATCGAGACGCCTTCTTACTGATTCAGAGAGAGTAGAGATTCCAGCGCACTGCTTTCCTAGCGGTGAAAAGAAAGAAAAGAAACTCCCTGACTTCGCAATCCACAACCATATCGGCACAGGCATTGATGCCGTGCTGGTGAAGAAACTGGCCAGCGCCGGTCACAGGCTGGCGACAGCAATAGAAGCGCTCGTTGTCGAGCTGAAAGCCATGAACGCTGACAGTGAGCTGAAGACTGAGCGCGAAGCGATTCAGACGGAAGAGAAGGTGACTGCTGAATTGAATCAGATCATCGACTCTTATACAGACGATGGCTCCATTCCGTTTTGAGAGGTGGTCTCTGTGCTGAAAAACTCAACATCATTCAAAAGAATCGCCCCCCTGCTTTGACAGTGTCTGGGCTATCCGACGTGGCGTATTCAGAGGCTCAAGTACTCTGAAAATTACATGCTAAAGCAGAAGAGAAGCGGCGTCTGGATGCTGATCGAGTTGGGCACCTTCGACGAGTGTCACAAAAAATTTCTGAGGATTGAAGAAGAAAATGAGAAGAAGATTTAGCGGCATAGGTCCTGGTGCACCGGACCTTTTACTTGTCGGTTGCGCCGATGAAGCTAAGGAAGCCGCCACCGCTTACGGTGACAAAGGTTTCTTCGAGACAGTAGACGACTTGATCATAGAAAATCCTCGTTACTGGCTTCGACACATTGAAAAATGCTTCGACAAGACGCCTCAACAGGCGTTTGAAGAGCAATTGAGGCTTGTGTCGTATAGATACGAGCACGGTGAAATAGATTTAGATACGGCGATGGCGGCTTATGACGCGATTCTTCGCCATCGCACAGGAGGTGCTTGTTAATGTCAGATATGGTATCAATGCTGGTGGCGTCCCGTGAGCTGGGCATACCGCAATCAGTGTTAAGGCTCTGGTGCTCAAAGAATCTGATTGAGTCTACGATCACGAACATCGGAGTAACCGGGCGCAAAGAGCGGGAGTTTACGAGGGCTCAACTGGCAGCCGCAAGACAGAGTGAAGTCTATGGTGCGGAGCTGAAAAAGAGACACGATGAAGCTTGCAAGCAGATGGTCCGCTATCAAAAGCTTATTCTGAATCGTCTTGCTACTGCTAAGCCAGTCGCCGACGAAAACCGCCTTCAGGAGCTGGCTTACAAACATGCGGACCATCCCGTATTAGATGGAGGGCTCACACTTGAGCGATAGAAAGCACTCTATTGATCGTCTTGCTCTGCTGACTGCCGAGCTTGATGCTTTGGACAACAGACTTCGAAATTATTTCAACCTTCTTGCTCAGATCAAGGCTGTGCATGTCGAGGTCGAAATTGAGAATCAGAAATTCGATGGCACTTTGCACTCGAAAAGAGAGCGAGTGACTATCAAGTATGACGACAATCCGCATGTTGTCTGCGCAATCGTCAACGACGCACGGCAAGCTCTTCTCAAACAGAGAGACGGCAAACAGGTTGAAATCAATGCACAACTTCAGATAGTCGCTGAAGTCTGCGAAGCAAGGAAAGAAGAGGTGGAAGCATGAATAAATGCAGTGGACTATATCCGCATGAAATCAGCCAGCCGTGCCGTATGTGCTTGATGCTGGAAAAGAACAGGCTTGAAAAGGCTGCCTATGCTGCAGCCCAAAAGAGGGCGAGAGCGTCTTATCAGCTGCGCTCACTGCTAGCCCTGGCGCTTGAATCTATTGGTCTCGCTCTCACTAGATTGGCGGCAAGAATAAAGTGAAACGAGTCAAGCCGTACGACTGGCAAACGCCTTACATTGAGGAAGTAAGGCTTGCAATGCGCGAATACGATCGCGTGTTGTTTCAGGCGCCCACCGGCTTTGGAAAGACTATGTCTTTCACTTATATGTTCCAGCGGACACAAGAGCTAGAGCGCTCTGGCTGGGTTGTTTTCCATTTGAAAGAGATCGGAAAACAGGTGGCGAAGCGCTTCAGAGACTTTGGCATCAAGTTCGACTGGATCGCTTCAGGTCTTCCAGAAGGCGATAACCCGATCAAACTGGTAATGGCTCAGACAGTCGTTCACCGGCTTAATTCACAGCGCCAGCCAGACTGGATTGTCGAGGATGAATGCCACCACGCAACCGCCAGCACCTGGGGCAAGATAAGAGAATGGGCGACTGGCTCTCAGGTCCTGGGCTGCACCGCCACGCCAGCGAGAGCAGACGGCAAGCCCCTGGCTCTCAGATTCGATCATATGGTCCACGGGCCTCAGCGGAAATACTTGATCGAAGTCGGACAACTAGCCAGGCCAATTGTCTACTACCCTGAAAACAAGCTGGATCTGAAGGGCATCAAGAAAGGCTCTGACGGCGACTTTGAGAAGAAAGAAACCAGTCTGAGATTAGAGCAAGCGAAGATAACCGGAGACCTGGTCGAGCACTACAGCCGGATTTGCCCTGGTGCCAAAGCCATCGTGTTTGATATCACTGTAGCTGACGCTATTGAGACAGCGGCAGCGTTCAGAGCCGCTGGCTATCGCTTCAAACATATCGACGGCAGCATGTCGGACGACGAGCGCGAAATAATTCTAAGGGAGTACGAGACCGGCTCTCTGGAAGGCTTAGTCAACGTCAATCTATTTCTAGAGGGCGTTGATATCCCTGATATTCGCTGTGTTATCTGGCGCCGTCCGACTCAGTCAGAGAACGTGTGGAGCCAAGGCAACGGGCGAGGGATGCGGGCTTGCGAAGGCAAGACTTTTGTCTATATCCTCGATCACGTCGGCAATATCTATCGGCACGGAGCGCCACACGCTGACAGGTATTACGACCTGATAGCACCGCCAGCGAAGCGGCAGAGAGAGACAGAAGAAGGCGAAGCTAGCGGACTGGTGCGCTGCAAAAAATGCCACCACGTTTTCGAGCCAGGTCCTGAGCATTGCCCGGAGTGCGGCGCCGCTATCGAGAAGAAAGAGCGCCAGATAATCGAAGTCGCCGGTCAGCTGGTGCTTCTGACTGATGAGAAGGCGATTCAGGAAGCGATGATTCGCGAGAAGCAAAAGCGCTTTGTTTCCGAAAATATCTACAAGTGCCGGAAGAAGCAAGACTTTATTGACCTTGCTCTAGAAGCCGGGCGAGATGAGGCGTTTGGCTTGTATCTTTTCAAGCGTTATTTGATTGTCACAGCCGGGAAGCGGAAGGTGTCAATTGACTAAGAAGAAAGAGAACGAGGTCAAGCGATGCATCAAGCTTGCTGGAAACAGTGGCAGAACCAGGCTGTATGCCAATCCGAGCGGCAAGGCTTTTTATGGGCGGGCGATTGTCAGCTATGGATGCGGCGCAGAGGGCGACCAGAAAGCACCAGATTTTATAGGTTTTCATTCGATTGAAATCACGCCAGAAATGGTAGGCAAAACGGTTGCCGTCATCCTCTGGCCGGAAGTCAAAAGAGAAGGAGGAAAAGGCAAGGAGAAAGAAAGAGAAGCAGCACAACAAAGGGGCTGCGACCGTGTCACCGCCGCCGGTGGCATCGCTGGAATAGTAGATAGCGTTGAAGAATTTTTAGATTTGATTAGTGACTTTGAACGGGAGTTGAAATCGTGACGACAACAGAAGAAAAGGAAATAGAAAAGGTACTGTCTGAATCGACAGAGAGTGAACAGAAGCCGGTTGAGGGTGAACAAAAGGCGCCGGAAGCTGAACAAAAGCCGGAAGAATTGAACAAACCGGCTGAGGAAGTGAACAAAGGTGAACAGGCGACAGTAAAGAATCGTGCACCGCTGGAGCAGTTAACACATGAGGATAGTCTCTTTGTGATGCTATCTGACAGCACTACTGATACTGAGATCGGCACTTTGCTTGATGCTGCGGCAAGTATGCTAGAGACGCCATGGACGCCGGTTTTAGACGAGGCTGTGGACTATCTGAGCAAAGAAGGACGCTTTGAGAAAATACCTCAGCCCGCAGACAAAGCAAAACAGCTCGACGTTGCCAAAACAGCTAGACGCCTGGCTCTATGCTGGCTGTGGCAGGAGATAAAAGGTAATTCTAAGCCTGAGAAAGAGGGGCAGGTAGCGCACGAAATCACATTCTGCAATCTCGTTTGGAAAAAGAAAGACAAGCCGACTGTCGCCCAGGTCAAGAAAGAGCTTGGCTTTGTCCTAAAGATGTCTGCACCGACTCTGACCCCTGTGGCTGGTACGCCTGCGGCAGCTGCGGCGCCGACAACTGGGCAATCGCAATCTGTGGCTGGTGAAGAACTGCCCATCTCAGATCTTGAGCTGAAGTTTGAGAACTTGAAGAAAAAGTTCAAGGCTGGTGAACTTACCGGCAATCAGATTCGGGCTGAGTTCGGACTAAAAGAAGCAAAAGGTGTCACTGACAAGCTTGACCCTAACAAAGCCTGGGGGCTAGAGACTGAGTTTCTTAAAGTGCTTTCTGCTTGTGCCGCCGGTAAGAAGATCGTTGAAGACTGGCAATCTACAGTGCTTGGCAGTGCAAAAGTCATAGTGAAAATGTTTGATTTTGAACCCAGGCACGAGCGGAAAATTGAGCCTCTTATTGCTGGCCGCTTCAAGCAGTTTCAAGACCGGCTCGTCTCTGGTCTTGAGTTTAAGAAGTTTGTCTATCACCAGTGCAAAAACATAGATTCAAATAGAAATCTTCCAGAGAAGGTCATGAGCTACTACTTCAGCCAGATTGAAGAGAACTCCAGGAAGAGAAGCGACATCTCTATGTCTTGGCACGAAAGACGGGGCTTACCTGCACTGAACGATAGTGACGACAAGAGCGACTTCGACAAAGAGTGGAAAGAGCACAGCAAGAACTACCGCGAAGCTTCAAGAAACTCAGAGGCTGACATGCGAGTCTTGATCGGTTCACTCAGAGACATTCAGGCTGAGAATCCTAACTTAGATGTCGGGGCAATCATTGATCGAAACTTCAAAAAAGTAGATCGAGAGCCGGATGCATTCGCGCCAGCTGAATACACAAAGCCGAAGGAGCTGCCTGGACAACAGAAGATCGACTTCGCTTCAAAAACCAAAGACGATGGCTCTACTGCTGAGGCTGCAAGCGATTGCACGACAGTGAAGGGCGAAGAAGCCGAGAAGAAGATCAAAGAGATCGACTCTAACAAAGTGCCGGCCAAGACAGAAGAAAAGAAAGAAGAGCCAGCAAAAGCAGAGAAGAAGCCTGATCTGAAAGCTGTGCCGGGCGGCAAGAAAGACGCCGGAGACAAGAAGCGTCCTGGGCGCTCGAAAAGCAAACAGAAGTGAGGTTTCCCGCGACCGGCGCTCAACTGAGTAGGGACAATTAGCCGGTCAATATCACAGGAAGGGCGCGGTCCCTGGTTTGCGCGTTCGGGGTCGGCTGAGAGCTGACAATCACCAGGCAACTTTTACAGAGGATTGAACAGTGAGAAAGATACCAACACCTGATCAATGCGTGTCGCAGAACGCAGTAAAGGCGACGAATAGATCGCCTGAGCTATCAAAAGAAGAGTATGAGCGACAGCTTGAAGAGCTGCACGAAAAGCTAGCCGAAGAGCTGATACCGCGCTACAAAGGCGCACCTCTCTGTATTGAGGTCACGAAGTATCACGACAAAGTGATCAAGCAGGTGAATGACGACTATACAGAGGTTGGCTGGAAGGTAAAGCGCACCAGGGAAGGTGGCGCGGTGCTTCTTAGATTTTCTATGCACAGAGGGGAAAAGGATGAATAAGTTTGACAGAGAGACCGAGAGACGGCGGCTTTCTAAGCTTTGTTGGTTGGACTACAAAGGTGTTAGGCGTGAGATTACTTCCACTTTTGAAAGACGATTGACGGATTACATAATGTCTGTGTGCATTCCTTTAACTGTTGAAAAACACCTAGAGGTTCTATTTGGTGATGGCACTCACCAGCCACTGGGGCTGATTCTAGATCCTATTCCCGGTGTAGAAAAAGAGAGCCTTATGAGTCTTGTTCCAGGCGGTGACAATCCAGACCTTTGCCCGGTTTGCGGACTAATGCTGAATACAGTCCTAGACGACTACGAAACTGCAAGCCGCCGCTTTATTCACCGCTACCACCCGACACCATGCGTAGTGCCTAATGCTGGTGCCCGGCAATGACTGACGAATTTATTGAAGAAGCTCTCTCTGACTATCAGAAGCGCGTTGACAAATTTTTGTCACTCGACTTCAAAACTCATGACGTATCCGGCATTGCAAAAGCAGTCTCTGACGTTCGTAGAGCTTGGCTGAAAGAGTGGATACTCTACGCCACTATTGACCAACACAAAGAATTGCAAGCGCTGAAAGCCAGACTTGAAGCCGCTGAAGAGAAATTGGAATCCCTGAACGTATTTAGAAATCGGTAATAAATGTCCCGTCCTATACCACCGCTGACAATTCAACAGATAGCCGAGAAGTACCAGCCGAGCGGGCGCTCTAGCCCGAAATCGTACAAAGAAGGCTGGATGATTTGCTGTCCCGCTCACCCTGGCGACAGCTTGAGCGCTGCAATCACGCCCAACTCAAAGGACCCGAGCCTGAAGCCAGGTCTCCACTGCTGGGCAGGATGCAGCCAGGAAGCAATCATTGCTGTCTTGCGAGTGAACGGGCACTGGTTCTGGGACCAAAAGAAAGAAAGGAAGGCTAAGTACAAAGACAAAGACCTAATCAGAAAGATCTTCAAGCGCCCTGGCAAAGGGCAAGAGCCTTGGTACTACACCGATCTAAATCCGAGCACAGGTCAATATGAGTGGGTAGGTCGTGTCTATCGCTTTGACCTGTTCACAGAAGAAGGCACGTTCGTAAAGAAAAGCTTCTCAGCTAAGAAGTACAACAAGAACGGCAAAACCAACGATCAAAAGTGGACTAATGCCGGTAATTCTTTCAAGTGGCCGCTCTACAACAAAGAGAAATGCATAGAGAAAGCCAAGGCTGGCAAGGTTATTTTCAGCCTGGAAGGCGAGAAGAAGATTGACCACCTGGAAGAACTCAATAGTAATTTTGCTGGCTTCACTCAGGCTCTTGGTTGTTCAAACGCAAAAGGCTTTATGGACGGCAAGCCTGAAGAAGTGTGCAAAGGCGCTCAGTATGTCGCGATTATTCCAGACTACGATATGCCGGGCATGGCATTTGCTCTCTTCAAAGCTCGTTATTTTTTCAAGCACAAGATCCCAGTTAAGATCCTCTGGCTGCCGCGAATTGTTGACAGAGAGAAGCCTTTAGAAGAATCACACGGGCAAGGCTTTGACGACTGGTGCACCAAATATAATGGCACCGCCCAGGAGCTGATTGAGTGTGCCGAGCTGGCTGATTTCTGGCAGCCCGAAGAGGGCGACATTGATCTTGTCGAAGAGGCAGTCATTGAGAGACCGCCAGTCCAAGCCGAGCCAGTGAAGCCAAAGAAAACAGAGCAACCGCCCAGGAGCCTGACAGAGCTAAATCCTGAGAAGTACGCACTCACAGAAGAAGGCAATGCTCAATTTTTTGTTCGCAAGTATCTAGGGCAGGTCTACTGGCTCACCGATAAGAAGCAATGGGCTATTTGGTGCGGCACTCATTTCTTGCTCGACGAGGGCGAGAAAGCTAAGCAGCTCGTAAATGACAGCATCAATGAGATGATAAAGTCCTGGTACGAAACTGGGCTTGTTGAGCCGGACAGAATACCGAAGTGGCGGCAAAGCTCTCTCAGCGCCAGCGGTAAGAACAATCTTTTGAATCTGGCCAAGGGCTGGCTGAAGAATAAGTACGACAATTTCAACAAGCTCAAATGGCATTTGAACCTATCAAATGGTGTCTCAAAGCTCGACACCGGAGAGCGCCTAGACCACGATCCGAAGTATCTTTTCACTTACTGCCTCGATCATCTGAAGTGGTTTCCGATTGATTCGGAAGACCCGGAAGCCGCCGCACCAGACTATATCAAGTACCTCAATTCCGTTTTCGAGCACGACAAATCTCAGATTCCAGCGGTACTGCGCCTGGTGGCAATGGGCTTAACAGGTGACTGTCGCTGGCGTAAATGGGTCATGCTCCAGGGCGACAAAGGGCGCGAGGGTAAAAGCACCCTTGTTAAGCCTCTTTACTGGATTCTGAACCCGGCTGAAATGTGCGACTCCGGGCGGAAAGCGCTCATTTGTCGGATTGATCATGAAAGTAAGTTTTCAGATCCAGGCAATCTAAAAGGGATGCGAGCTTACATTCTTGATGAGGTCGGCAAGCGGGACGAGTTAGACAACGAGAAGATCAAGAGCTTGACCGGCAATGAACCGATTCAAGGATCGAGGCTGTATCAAGACGGTAAGGGTTTTCTGCCGACTCACACAATCTATTGCTTCGGCAACAAAAAGCCGCGCTGGGATGTCGGCGACGACCTCGCCGCCCAGGAGCGCTTGATTCTTATCAAGTTTGTTCGTCACTTCGAAGAGCATGAGCAAGATCTTGAGCTAGACGAAAAACTTCAGAAGCAGCTCAGCGGAATCTTGCGAATACTCACTATTGCCGCCATGGATCTTGCAGCGATAGGACCGGCGCCACATCCAGCATTTACCGCCGCGAAAACTGAATACATCAATGAGCAAGACATATTTGGCGAGTTCGTTGAAGAGTGTTTTCTTAAGTTTGGTGAGACGAAGTTCTCAGACATTTATACAGTCTTCAAAATTTGGTCAAAAGACGAGGGGCATCAACACGCTTGGTCAAGAAAGCGCGTTGGTATGGAGCTGGCTAATAGAGGCTTCGCTCAGTACAAGAATGGCGACGGCGAGAGAGTTTATCAAGGGTTGGATATAAACGTAGCTTACCGAAAACGGGCGAGATTGGATATTGCTGTCAGCGAGTGGGCGACAAGAAACTAAAGGAGAAAAAATATGCCGAAAAAAATACTTATAGCGCTAGTGCCAGCGATGCTGGAACAAATTGATTTTGCCGCTCAGTGTGAGCACCGGACACGCTCAGATCTGGTCAGAGAGGCACTGAGACTCTATCTACAAGAATTCAAAAGAAACCAAAGCGCCCCGCCACCACCCGTGCCACTACGCTCTAGCTTCTTCACGGACGAGTCTCGAAATGACAAGTAAATTCATTTTGCACTCATCATCTCTGCCGACGTGGAACGACTGCGAAGGGCGCTGGGCAGCTTCGAATATCAGAAGCCTCAGAAACAGCCTCCATGGCGGGCGGACCTCGGCGGCAAGCGTTATCGGAACAGTGTTTCACGCTGCGATGAAACGCGCTTTGCTGGCAAAGATGGAGTTAGGGCTAGTGCTCGATTTTAACGAGCTTGCAGAAGAAGCGGAGCACGCTCTTATAGAAGCGTATCGCAAAGGTGATGGCGTCCTGCCGGACGAAGTCACCAGGAATCTGCTTGAAGCGAAATATCAACTCTCATCGCTTATCAGAGAAGCGCTCTGGTCTTATGTCAGATTCGCTAATCCCGTCGAGGTCGAGCCGGAAGACCTGATCGATATCCGGGGCGCTGACTGGCTGGCGTTGTCTTATCGTCCTGATGTTGTAGTCAATGAGGGTTTCATTGATGACTTCAAAACATTCAGACAGCTCTCTGACTACAAAGCGCAAGCCGGGAGTTATGTTCTAGGGCGCGAAGGCAGAGCAGGAGTCAAAGCAAAAGGCTTCAGAATTCTCGGCTTGAAGAGAGTCAGCGCCAGCTCTGCGCCGTCAGAACTTCAGATTATTGAGTACGACCGGGAAGCCTGCCTTGATGCAGCTTTGCAGGCTATCAGAGAAATCAAATTGAAGCTGCCAGTCTGGGAGGAAAAGAAGAGCTTCAAAATTTTCAGGATGAATCCGAACTCAAAGCTCTGCACAAAAACGACGTGTAGAGCCTGGGGATCGGACCTGTGCAATCAATGGACTGATAAAAAATAGGAGACCTACAGTGAACGAAATAACAGTTTTAGATATAGACGGGAACGAAGTCCAGGGCGCCGAGCGACAAGACGCGATAGCAACAATGGGCTCAAACAGAATGAATCTGTTTGGCGATCAGAATGCCTCAGTCGTTATAAAAGCGCACGGCGAGGCAGCTAAGCAACTCAGTAAAGTAATGGTGGCACGGGAAGTGCCAAGGGATATGGAACGAATCGCCCTGGCGCTGCTGGGCAAGAACGGACTGGGCGACAAAGAAGGCTTGTGCGCTGATAGATTTTTCGCAGAGCAAGCTATCTATGAGAAGCCGATTGATCGCAACGGGACGGTTGTCGAAGGGCTTAGCCATTACTTCGCTAAATACTTATCGTCAATTTATGGCAACTTAGAAGTTGAGACAATCGAGCACAGCAAAAGCACTTCGACACATCAAAGCCAAGTCCAAGTAGTGGCTTGGGACCAAGAGCACAACACGACGCGCTCTGAGACTATCGTCATTTTGCACTCAAGAAAAGCGGGCGACACGATCAAGACAATCACCGACCCCGATCAAATAAGGCTGGCTGTCAGTCGAGAGAAGTCTTTTCTTGAGCGAAATGTGTTGTTAGACATCTTCAATCCGGCGCTGACTCAGAAGTGCAAAGAAGCGTGCCTGAAGACGCTCGACCGCTCATCTACAGAAGCAATGAAAAACCCGACTGAGACGCTGAAAAAATTCGCTGAAAAGTTCGGCGTCAATCTAGGACAGCTCTTGAAGTTTTTGTCAATCAGTGACCCGAAAGCTCTCAAGCCTTGGCAAATTCGCCGCTTGACCGGGCTGTACAAGTCAATCGAATCCGGGCAGACGACACCTGATAAAGTCTTCGCCGGTCTAGCTAAAGGCGCTGTTGACCTTGACGCAATGGCTGAGCCTGAGCCGGAAACGCAGGAGCCGGCAGAGCAGGCGCCAGCACCGGCAGCGGTGAGCAATCCAGAGCCGCCGGCAGAGCGAGAGCCGGAGCCGGAGCAGGAAAAGATCGTCCTGAAGACTCCCCCGGCGCCAGAGCCTGAGCCGGTTGCAGCTTCGAAACCTGCCCCGCCCAGGGCGCAGAAAAAAGTAAACCCTGACAATTTTTGAGGTGACTATGAAATATCTAATTGCTGCCAGTCTGATTGCCGTCTCTGTCCAGCCTGTGAGCGCCGTGAACGTGCTAATTAACGACACTAAGTATGATGTCAAAGCACTCATAAAATCGGAGCGCTTAGAGGTGCCCAGGACCGGCATACGCTGGCACTACACACTGAACGACCGACCCGAAGAATTGATTCTCAGCCAGCCAATTGAAAATCCAGAGATACCGGACGAAAGACCGTATGAACAGAAGCACCCGAAGAAAGCTTTTCTGAAGAAAGTTGTCCGGGTTATCACTCTCGGGCTGGCTGTCTGGCTCATGAAGCGCGGCGTCGGAATCTAATCACAACTCTCTCAACGAAGGACTATCCATGATATCTATAGAAACGCAAAATATAAGAGGCTGTCACGATTTTAGAATTGAAATTGATGAAGCCGCACCAGTCGCGCTCATTTGCGGCTGGAATGGTGCTGGGAAGAGCACACATGCTGATCTGCTTCGGCGGGTATTGACTGGCACCTGGCCGGATGCAAAAGAGCAGAAAGAATACCTGCGAATTGGCGCGACTCAAGGCTCAATACTGATTAAGTCTGATACTCAGACTTATGAGATGACACTACCCGGCAAACCGGTCTCGACGGGCTGGCCAGAAGCGTCTAAATACGCTTGCGGTCTCGGTGTATTCGCGCAAGAGAAAGCCGAAGCGAAAGCCGCCTATCTTCAGGCTCTTCTGAAGACTGAGCCGACAAAAATAGATCTTGCAAAAGAGGTCAAAAGACTCGGTCTAGTGTCTAATCTCTCTGTTGAAGAAGCTAAGAAATTTGTTGATCAGATCTGGGACAACAAAGAGCGCAAAGGCTGGGCGGGCGCTTGCAAAGACTATGACAAAAGACGCCTTGACGCGCAAGCACAGTGGCGGCAGATAACTGGCGTCGGCACTTATCCGAGGGTTAATGCCTCAGCGTGGACGCCGGAAAACTACGAATCTACTTTGGAAGGCAGGCAGCTTGAAGCGCTAGAGAAAGAAGTCAAAGACGCTGAAAATCTGCTGCACGAAATGCACCGCTTTGATGCAGTCCAAGAGCAAGAGATCGAGGCACTGAGAGAGCAAGCTGAGAAAATGCGCGAGCTTGCAAAGCTCAGAGATGCGGCGATTATAAAAGCGGACGAGACAGAAGAGAAGTACAAAGAAGAGACTGAGAAATTCAAGAGACTACCCAGACCGGCAGCAAAAGTCCAGACAAAAAATTGCCCGCACCCAGAGTGCGAGAGACCGATTGACGTTGCTGCCTGGCGTGTGCCGCCAGCTGCGCAGACAGCCGAAGAAGTCAAAGCGATAGAAGCAACCATTGCCACCGCCGACGAAGCGCTTAGGAAGCTAGGGATTGACCTAGATCTAGCTAGAAATTCGGCTCTCATGGCGCGTGAAAACTTTTATGCAGCTGAACGCGCAGCGGCGAAACTGCGCGAGCTAGAGAAGTCTCAGAGCGAGAGACCGTCGGAAGTGTCTATCAAAGAAGCTGAGCGGAAAGTTGAAATTGCAAAGCAAAGACTTGAAGCTTTCAAGCTCAAGACATCTGCTGATGCTAAGGTTGCCGACGTTGCACAATACGCCGCTCTACAGTCACTGTTTGAGCCGGACGGCTGGCGGAGTGCATTCACTACAGACGCTTTGAAAAAGCTCAATGACGACTATTTGAGAGTGTTCTGTGAAGATTCCGGCTTCCCCGAAATCAAAATAGATCGCGCTCAAGAGATCTGGTTTAACGGTGGCGCATATAGAGCTGCTTCCGATGGGCAGAAATACAGAGTTGATGCGTTCCTTCAAATAGCTTTTGCTCAGATTGAAGGCGCTCACTTGCTTGTATTTGATGCTCTTGAATTAATGGATCATCTCGGCAGATTTGGTCTATTCCAGGTCTTGGCGAACTGCCCGATTCCGTCTGTGTGTTTTTGGAATGTTCGGATGGAGCAGGCACCAGACTTGGAGGCACAGGGGCTAGGTAGAACGTATTGGTTAGGCGATGGCAAATGCCTGAGCCTGGAAAGCGCAAAGGCGGTGGCAGTATGACAGAGCAGATTGCATTTTTGATTATCGCGTTCATAGCGGGCACCATTGCTGGTGCCTGCGGGATTTTCGCTCTACTTGTCTGGATATCAGCTAGGGCGATGCTGGAAGAGAAAGAGAGCAAGAGCCTGGTCAAGAGAGGGAAAGACGATGAACATAACGACGCCTGAGACTATCTCTCTGGCTTTTGCGATAGGACTAACAATCTTGAGCTTGTCTCTGATTGTAATGTGGAGGATAAACGATTGAAAACTACGGTTGTGCACTGCCGGAAAGAGCCTTATGACGTTTACATAGGGCGACCTGGTTCCAAGCCTTCCAGCGCGTTCGGAACATCTTATAGACAGATATTCGGCAATCCTTTTACTGTCCGCGACCACGGCAGAGCTGGCTGCATTGAGCGATTCAAGACATACTTTCTTGATCGCGTGGCTACTGATGCGAAATTTAGAGAGGAAGTGCTGAAGCTGAAAGGCAAGCGGCTTGGTTGCTTCTGTAAGCCTGATGCTTGCCACGGCGACATAATCGCTGACTGGCTTGATGGGGGTGAACAATGAGAGAACAACAGACAGCATTCGGCGCGAAGGATCTTGAAGACAAGCTCCAAACTCTTGTCAGAGCCTCCCAGCTCGACACTCTGCATTTTGAGCAGACGACAAAGCAGATGCTCCGAGAGAAAGATAATTGCTCGTCTTTGCTCGACGACATCGACAAGATCCACGGCACACTATCGGCACTACAAGCGCGGCTTCTGACTTTTGAGCAAAAGGTCTTGATGCTGCCAGCGAAGAAAAGGAGCGGGAAATAGATGGAAATAGAGAGAACAGACATCATAAAAATTAGAACAGTCAGGGAAGATGTTGGAATGCACCTGAGCGCCGTCCAGTCAGGGATGCTCCTTGTACTGTTTTGCTGGTGGTTGTCTGCGACCAGTACTGATGACAGCTTCTGGACAGTTGGACGCTGGCTGGCATTAGCTCAGGGAGTGATACTGGGACCGGTGGCATGTTGGCTTCAATACGGCGGGAGAAAAAGAAGTTGAGACCTTTAAAAATGTACAAATGCTCAGTCGAAAATTGGCAGGCGGTTGCCAATTCTTACTTTTTGCATCTTCGTCAAATTGGAGGAATTAACGAAGCTAGATGCACTCTCAGCGCAGAAGAAGGCGGACTACTCAGGCTCCACTTTTTTATTCTGAATAATCGTGTCCGGTGCAATGTCTGGCACTTAACCAAGGGTTTTAAGCGATGGCTAGGATGCGCGCTGCTTTAAAGGGAATAGCTCAATGTCGGTAAAA
>ERZ1066135.329-NODE-329-length-31287-cov-5.644371_pt1 | contig 31287 bp, 29 predicted proteins | sample MGYA00382782_ERZ1066135 | MGnify/ENA primary metagenome ERZ1066135 (study PRJEB33369, sample SAMEA5778365) | biofilm metagenome | biome: Industrial cooling water; feature: Water cooling tower basin; material: Biofilm | place: United Arab Emirates | collected... | reverse complement strand
TTGGGAAGCAAGCAACCATGGCGCAATCCCTGTGGTGATGGACTTGAGTTCGTGTACACAAACGCTCATCAACAGCCTCAAATCAAAGCCGGAATACCAAGCTTTAAAAATATACGACAGCATAGACTTTTTGAAAAAATTGATACTGCCCCATGCAAAAATCGGGAGCAAAAAAAGTAAAATTGCGCTTCACCCCGTTTGCAGCCTTAGCAAAATGGGCTTAAACGATGCCTTTACGCAAGTGGCTAGTGCGCTTTCTACAGAAGTATTTATTCCCAAAAATGCAGGCTGCTGTGGCATGGCCGGAGACAGAGGATTCCTCTTTCCAGAGCTCACGGCATCGGCCACCCAGTGGGAAAGCAAAGAAATAGCCGAACAAAAATTTGAAGGCTACTACTGCTCCTCAAAAACCTGCGAAATGGCACTTTCCACCTCTACCGGACAAAATTACCTTTCCCTGCTGCACTTGGCAGACGAAGTGTTGGAGTAGAAAAGTTTTGGTAAGTATTTGACTGTTACGGGCTAGAAATAAAATATAAGTAGTCTATTGATTATTTCAAGTTTTTTTGTGAGATTGCATATATATGTTAGTTAGGCGTAATTTTAGCAAACGACATAACATTAGTAACGATAGACGAAGTAACATTGATAATACAACGATAAATGGACAAACATCTAAATCACATTGAGGTAAGGTGGAAAAATTTTAAAGGTTTTCAAGACACTGGATGGGTAAAAATTAAACCCATCACAATTATTCTTGGTTCAAACAACTCTGGAAAGACGAATTTTCTAGCTCCATTCTTACTAATGAACCAGACAGTAAATTCTCGTGACAGACAGTCTCCTCTTATCCTAAAAGGAGACATTTATGATGGAGGAAATTATCAGGAGATAGTGAAAGATTATAGAACAGAGAATGAAATATTCTTTGGCTATAGGTATCATATTCACGAAACAGATGAGAAGCTTGATCCATTAGGTGATTATCCTCCAGGTGCATTTGAAGTAACCTTTAAGGTTGAACATAAGGAAGGAGAAATAAAGCTAAAAACTAAAACTATTTATGATATTTTCAATCGCAAATTCCTGAGCCTTTCGTTAAATAAATCTGGAAAATATAAATTCACTGGGATTGGCTCTGATTCAATGAATGACCTTGAAAAAGAATCTATTACCAATAGTGAGCCAGTTAATTTTCTTTTTTCACCAAATACGGTTCTCTTCGACCTTGAAAGTGCAAAAGAAGAAAATGAAGAAGATGTAGTTGAAGAAAAAATCAAAAGAAAAGTTGACCGTTTTACAAAAGGATTTTCTCAATTTCTTAGTGCTGTTTCATACAACAATAATAGAGTAAGAAAGTATTTAGGAGATTTAAGTTTTATTGGACCTATCCGAGAAAATCCACATAGAATTTATGAAATTACTAATGAAACTTACAATACTGTTGGCAGCATGGGTGAGAATATGCCAAATCTTATTAAAAAAATTGGAGACGACAATGAAGAATTAAATAATTGGGTTAAAAGGTTTGGCTTTGGAGACAGAATTGAATTAAAACATCATTACAGTAATACTTATTCATTAAGATTTTTAAAGGATGATTCTGATTTTTACACAAGCATCGCAAATGCTGGCTTTGGTGCATCACAAGTATTACCATTGATTGTTCAAGCAATTGTTTCTCCGAAAAGAAGTATTACAATTGCCGAGCAACCTGAAATTCATCTTAACCCACGAATACAGTGCGAACTTGCAGAACTTTTTGCTTCTATGGCAAAAAAAGGACAGACAATAATAGTAGAGACTCACAGCGAACATCTATTGTTAAGATTAAGAAGACTAATTGCAGAAGATAAACTGAAAGCCGAAGATGTTGCGATTTACTTTGTGGAAAGAAAAGAGCATGATTCCATAATTAAAGAAATAAACCTTCAAGAGAATGGACATATCTACCCAATCGATTGGCCCAAAGACTTTTTCGGTGAATCATTGAAAGAAGCTTTAGCTATGGCAACTGAACAATCTAAAAGGAAGAAAAAATGATTGATATAGTTTTAGACACCTGCACTTTAGTTCATGCAGATAATTCAGAATCCGACTATCAAGAATCATCAGTGGAATTAATTAATAAAATGTTTGCAAACTCCACTTTAGTAACAGTTGACGAAGGATTTACTTTTGACGAGAACACAAACCTAAGTTATATTGGATTGGAATTTATCAAGCACTTACGACCTGGGAGTCTCGGCTACAATTTAATAGTTCATTTGGCATTAAACATGAGAATAAATTTTGTTTCCAATGTTATTCCTAACGCAAGAAAGAACTATATTGAACAAATAATTAGGAATAAAAAAGATAGAATGTTTCTACGTGTTGCTTTTAATTCGGTTGAAAAAACACTTGCTTCTCATGATTATACCGACTATCAGAAAAGAAAAAGAAAGACCATCAGAAAGGAACTTGGAATATCTGTCGTGACAGCGGAAGAAATAAACCATTCACTTTAGAAAAACTACGCCTAACAGGCGTTTGGCTCAGCTCTTCGAGATTTTTAATCTCGAAGCCCTATTACAGGATTCATAATCCGAATTTTGGGTAAAGCCACCAAGAAAAGGAATAAAATCAACAAATGAATTTTGAAGTATTTACCCCAACTGGTTTTTAGGTACGAAGCCAAAAAAATCTTCAAAATCTTTTTACTTAAAACCTTCCTTTGTGTCACATCTCAATTGTATCACTAAGCTACACGAAGGTTCCATAAAGTTTCACAAAGTTTTTTTATCTCACTTCTCATAGTTTATATCTCATCTCTCTTTGTGTAACTCTGTGCTTCATTGTGCACTTTGTGTCACAGCTTAGCAGTGTCATGGAGCTACACGAAGGTCTCACAAAGGTTCACAAAGTTTTTTCCCGACAGCAACTAAGACCCAATAGACCTATCAAAAGAGGCTGGTATGTGTTCTAAGTAAAATAAAAAATAAGTAAATTGGCACTTGAGTATCAACTAACAAACCAATGAACCCCATATTAGTATCAAATATTGATAAAATTAAAGAACTTTGTATAGCCCACAATGTAAAGTCTTTGTTTGTATTTGGCTCTGCCAGCAACGATACATACACCGAAAATAGTGATATAGATTTTTTAGTGTCGTTCAAACAAATGGATTTTGGAGACTATGCCGATAATTATTTTGAATTGGCAGAAAGACTTGAATTATTAGTAAACACAAAAGTAGATTTGGTGACAGACAAGTCCTTGTCCAATCCATATTTTATTGCCTCTATCAATAAATCAAAAATTCAGATATATGGATAATGATATATATAAATTCTTATTCGATATAAATGAAGCAATAGATTCTGCCTTAGCAACAGGGTCAATGAAGAGCGTAAAAGTGGTCATTAATCGAGTTTAAAATCGTTCTGTACTTCATCCCAACGAAGCCAGCTTTCATGTTTAGAGTTTGCGATGCGTTCCAATACTATTTTTTTATGTTCTTCCGGAATATAGAAGTCTACATGTTCTCTGGCATCTATTTCCTTGAAATTGAGGCTGTTAACCAGCTCTTTAAAAAATACTAGTTTGTCTTCGGGTACAGCTACAGTGACAGGTATCATGAGACGGCTGGTTTTTTATAAAATATAATTTTTGAAGGTTTGGACAATCAAGAACTTCTTTATGTTTTTTCTTTAAAGTACTTTTTACCTCTTTAAAAGTATTTTAATAGAATAGAATATATAGTAAAAATAATAATATTGACCGTATAATACAAATATACGTAGCTTATGAATTGGATACTAACCACTCCAGGCACTAATAAGCTGTAGCCATACATCCCTCCACAAACTTTAACTTATCTTCATTGTGGCATCGATAGCGATTGGTATTTCATTTATAGCTAATTTCGCCCTGTACAAATTCATTGTGATGAACGAAGGCTTAAAAAAAACCATTCAAATAGTAGTTTCCGCAGCCATAGCCATTGGTATGTTGGCGTATATTTTTTCGATTGTAGATATTAATTCTATGGTTGTAGAACTTCAAAAAGCCGATTACAAATGGATCTTGGCATCTATTGCCATCTCTATGGTGGCTCATGTGGCGCGAGGCTTGCATTGGAATCTGCTTTTAGAACCTTTAGGACAGAAAATCAGACCCATAAATGCAATAAAATCAGTGCTAGCCGGATATTTGGCCAACTATGCCCTGCCTCGTGCGGGCGAGGTGGTGCGGTGCAGCATTGTGAAAAAGACTGATGATGTTCCTGTGAATATCTCGCTCGGCACGGTGATAACAGAACGCATAGTTGATGTAGCGGCTATGGGATTGGTTTTCTGCTTGGCTTTGGTTTTTGAGTTCAATTATTTAACAAAGTTTCTAACCGATTTTTTTGACAGCAAGGCAAAAGGAACAGACGGCAATAGCAACTATATTATATATGTATTGCTTTTAGTTGCTTCATTGGGGATAGCTTTTGTGGTCGTATTCATAAAAAACAAAGAGAATTTTTTGAAAATAGGTATCGTAGCCAAAATTTACGGCTTTGCAGAAGGTCTTTTGCAAGGTATTTTGAGCATTACCAAAATGAAAAATAGTTGGCTTTTCATTTTTTATACTTTTTTGATATGGTTTAGCTACTATGCCATGACTTATGTGATACTTTTCTCTATGGCCGACACGGCTTCGCTCCCGCCTGCTTCGGGTTTGGTGATATTGGCATTGGCAAGCTTGGGAATGGCTGCCCCAGTGCAGGGTGGCATAGGTCCTTATCACCTCATGGTGGCCTCTGCGCTATCTATCTATGGTATTGTGTGGGAAAAAGGCTTGATATTAGCCACCATTTTGCATACTTCACAGTTTGTGACAATGCTCGTATTTGGCGGCATTAGCTTGGTTTGGGTAGCCTTTGAAAAGAAATGAAAACGGCTGCACTAGTCTTAGCGTCCGCTAAGACTCCAAACAATAGAGCGTCCGCTCAAAAAAACTATATTGTCTATGGGCAGAAAGTATACATTTCACGATCACAGCAAGTTATACTTTGTAACTTTTACTGTAATCAATTGGATAGATGCTTTTATTCGTGATGAATACAGAAATATTATTTATCGAAGTATCGCCTATTGCCAGCAAAATAAAAACATGGAAGTTTATGCATATTGTATAATGACCAGCCACATTCACATGATTATAGGTACTGAAACAAGCAACTTATCTGATATAGTGAGAGATTTTAAAAGCTATACCTCACGCCAAATCAGGCTGGAATTAGAAAAAAGCTCCACAGAAAGTAGAAAAGAATGGATGTTATGGATGTTCAAAAGAGCGGGCATTAAAAATGAAAGAAATATCGATTTTCAATTTTGGCAGCAACATAACCACCCCATAGAGCTAAATACACTTGAGAAAACACAACAAAGGCTCAATTATATTCACGAAAATCCTGTAGAGGCAGGATTTGTGGAAAAAGCAGAAGATTGGCTACACAGTAGCGCTGCCGATTATCTTGGTATAAGGAAAGGAAATATAGAATTAATATATTTGGGGTAAAATAAATAAGCGGACGCTTACTAAAAATATGGTCTTAGCGGACGCTAAGACCAGCTGGCGACTAGTTGGGGGAATTAGGTTCTACATCAGGTCAAAGAAAAAAATTAAAAACAAATGTTGAAAATTCTCAGCATAAGAAAAAGTAAGTTGTTTTTGTGTGCGATTATTGTCATTTTAATTATAAGTACTGTATTTATTTATAGAAATTACAATATTGAAAGAGGTAAGGTTATTAAATACGATAAAGAAAACAACCACAATAGCATTTATAACAGTATATCTTGTTTTATACTTTTCGATTCTGGATTTAAAAACATTTATTCAGTTTATCTTGACGATAAATTGTGTGATTTCTTTATTTTATTTTCAAATAGGTCTACTGGTACAACAGGAAAATTTTTTTTAGTTGAAGGAAAATCTAAAAGAAAAACGATAAAAGTTGTTAAAGAAGGAATTATAAAAAGACAATATTATGAATTTGAAATTTGTAATTATAACTACGTTAGTTTAAATATGATAAATAATAATTTGATTGTTACATGTCGTAATGAAGAATATTCCTACGAATAAGCCTAGCTGTTTGTAGTTTGCGAAACAATTTTAAAAGTTGTCTTTAGTTTGAAATCCTGATACTATTCATGATTTATAATCGCGAACCCTTATCGTAGGATTTTCAATCCAAAATGAGACAGATACTGATACAGACGAATACCATTGCTCGAAGCGATGATACCCGTTCTTCAATCATTAATATATTTGGGGTGAAATAAATAAGCGGACGCTTATCAAAGTGTGGCCTTAGCGGACGCTAAGACCAGTTATAGACCCTATCAATTCTGCAAAAGCACCTTTAGTCTCGACTTGGCGAGCAATAGCTTTTTCTCTTCTGCTTGTATTTTTTCGTTAAAATCTTTTCTGATGACCTCTGCATTTTTAGCACGAGCAAAAAACTCCATATTGTTTTTCATCTGCGCTATGTTGTCTTCTATATCTCTGATGTCTTTACGAAGCTTTTTCTCCTTTAGAATCAATTCTTTCTGTCCATCTTGCGAACTGCGCAGCGATTTGTAAATGAGCTTCGACACCAAATTATCTTTTTCAATCTCCGAAAGCTCGTTTACAGCTTTTAGCTTCCCTTTTATCGCTTCAATAAAACGGTTATATGCTTTTTGGGCTTCAACTCCGTTCACTTCAGCCAATTGGCTCCACTCTTCTATTTTAGCATTGATGTCTGCTGCTGTAGCAAAGGCACTATCAGCTGCTTTTTCTATGGCTTCTATAAAATCAAAACGCTCTTTGAGTTGTGCTTTTGCGGCTTCTTGTGCAGCCTTGCTGTTTCCTCTTTTGGCTTCAAAATAGCTGTCGCAGGCTTTTTTGAACCTATCATAGATTTTATCCTTCATTTTCAATGGAACATGACCAACCGTTTTCCATTGTTTTTGAAGTTCTATGATTTCGGTAGTGGTTTTGTCCCAATCTATACTGTTAGAGAGCATTTCTGCCTTTTCGCATAGTTCGGTTTTCAAGCGCAAGTTTTCGTTTTTGAATTTCTCCAAATCTTTGAAAAATGCTCTTTTTGCGTTGTAAAATTTCTTTAGTGTATCCCAGTAGTGACGATTAATTTCTTTTACCTTTTCTTTTTCAATCAAGCCTGCTTTTTTCCACTCTTCTTGAAGTGCATCGAGCAGTTTGGTTTGAGCCGCCCAAGCTTCGGGTTTGTCTGATGTAAATTCTACCAGCGAATCGAGTTTTTGCAAAAGAGCTTGTTTCACGGCCAAATTGGCTTGATACTTACCTTTCAGCTCTTCCAAGTATTCTTTTTTGCGCTCATATATTTTATTTGAAGCTTCTTTGAATTTGTTCCAAACCTCATCTTGCAGCTCTTTCACTACAGGACCAATGTGTTTGAATTCATCATGAAGTGCCTCAAGCTCTTTCAATGCCTTTTGTATAGACGGTTCTGCAGCCAGTTTTTCGGCTTTTTCTATCAAATATTGTTTGGCTTGAAGGTTTTTCTTCCGGTCAAGGTCTAGCAGTTCAAAGGCTATACTGCGTTGGTCATAAAACCGATTCACTACAGCTTGGTAGCTCGACCACATCTCTTGCACTTTATCAAACGGCACTTGGCCTGCTTTTTTCCAGTCTTCCTGCAGGGTTTTAAACTTTTCGAAAGCCGACTTACCTATAGAACCGCTATCGATTATGGCCTTCATTTGAGCCAAAATATCGTTCTTTAGTTTAAGATTCTGCTCTTTTTTGATTTGAGCATCTTTATGCTGCTGAATAAAATGAGTTCTTACTTTGTTGAAAGTGCTTTCAAACTTTTCGTGGAAGCCATCTCCTTTGAATTCGAAATCATCTGCATCGCCTCCCGAACTGATGAATCTGTCCAATGCAGCATTTTTTTCCGACTCATAAATTTCGTCAATATAAGGTTTGATTTTTTTGAACACATTCATTTGTTCTGTCAAATCGCCCTCTTTCGATGTCTTTTCAAAAAGTTTTTGAAATTCTTCTTTTGAAAAATGGCTGTAGTCTATTTCCTCTGCTACAGGCGAGTCAAGTAATAGTTCTTCAGCAGAATCGTTCTCAAAAGCAGATGGCACTTCTTCAAGCATACTCGGTATTTTTTTAATAATTGAGCAAATGTACTAAAAACTATCCGATTAATTCCAAGCCCTCAGCAATCATAAACACTTTAGACGACAAAAAATCACTTTTAACATGACATTCATACGCTTCTGTCTAATAAATCATTTTATGATGTCGTGATTGAGTTATTTTGTAACGAAAATCGTAGTTTTCATTAATTCGTTTTGTTATAATTTAGTAATAGGCTATGAACAGAAAATTTATATCTGTATTTACATCCTTTTAGGAAAAAGGACTTAGAATTTTAAGACATATTTAAGTTCTAAGAATTGTTTTTTCTAGAGGAAAATTAATTTAATAATGATAGAATTAGCTAAAGAGATTACAAAATTTATTATTGAGTCGGGCTGTAGAGATACAAATAGCGTGCAAGAAAACAAAAAAGTGAGGCTTGTGAACACAACTTCTTTGCTTTCCGGTGCTTTGCTTTTAGTGTCTGTTTTATGGCTATCTTATTTGGGAGTGCCGTGGGCTATTCTCAACTATTTTTTCCCAACTATCATCGGACTATTCTGTATATTCATTTTTTCCAGATACATATCTGTGGATTTAAGTAAATTTTCATTGCTTATATTCATAAATTCAACCTTATTATTAGGCGGACTTATCTCAGATAATACAGCTCGTTTACAACAAGTGTTGAGCACTTGGATTTTTTCGACTGCCGGTTTGTTGCTTATTATTTTCGACATCAAAGAAAAATGGAAAATTTTAGTAGGATGTGCCATTATTTTTGCCTCACACTTACTTGTAGTGCCTGCTGATTTGTATCTGAAATCGGATTTTTCTCCACAAGGGCTCGATAATCAAACTTTTGTGTTTGTTAGTTTTGTGTTTGCCATGAGCTTGCTGATAGGATCAATATTCTATGCCCAAGCCAATGACCTGAAAATATATCGCACTTTGGTACACGACTTACAGGCCAACAACGAAAAGCTTCGAGCCCAAGAAGAAGAGCTGCGCCAAAGCTATGAGGAAATAAGGGCGAACAGAGAGCAGATTTTTCAAGCACTTGAAATAGTGAATGAAAAAAAAGGACATTTAGAACTGGCTATGAAGATAGCTAAAATGGGCAGCTATCATTATTATTTCAAAGAGGCACTTTCCAATTGGTCAGATGAGCTAAAGATGCTGCTTGAAATCGATGTTCTGGAGTGGGAAAAAGAATACTACAGTATGTATGACTTTGTTCACCCCGATGATTTGGAAAGGGTAAAGGCAGAAGTATCGAAAGTGAGACACGAGGGGGAGGAATACAGCATGATTTACAAGATAATTACCCGAAGAGGAAATACGAAGATTATCCACTCTGCCGGGTTTGTGTTTCGCGACAATTTTGGTAACAGGCTGGGTATCAGAGGAATCATACATGACATTACTGATTATAAAAACATAGAAAATGAGCTTATTGAAACCAACAAAGAGCTCGAAAACTTTATTTACCGTGCGTATCATGATATAAAAGGCCCGGTGGCAACCATCAAGGGACTATGCTACATAGCAGCGCTTACCACCAATGAAGATGCAGCTTTGCATTACTTCAATCTACTGAAACTCCACATGTACCAGCTGGAAACGATATTGTCTAAGCTACTGGTAATCAATGAGATGAAGCAAATGTCGGTGGTGATAAAACCTATGAATATCCATAAAATTCTTGATGAAGTTTCTTCTTCTATGCGCAATATTGAGGGTTTTGAATCTGTCACTCTCATCAGAGACATAAACACGCCCGATGTGGTGTTCAGCGACAAGCTTATGCTGAAAATCATGCTTCAAAACTTGATAGAAAACTCCTTTGCTTTTAGAAACACCACCTCCGCATGGATAAAAGTGACCGTGAATGTAGAAGGCGAAAGGCTCTTGATGCAGGTAACTGACAATGGTATTGGCATACCCGACCAATACCATGATAAAATATTTGAGCGTTATTTTAGGGTATCAGAAAAATCAAAAGGAACAGGATTGGGGCTGTATATTGTGAAAAAACTTGCCGATAAGCTCAGCACACATGTAGAAGTGCATAGCATTCCTTATTTGGAAACAACTTTCAGAATGCATATTCCATTGCAAAATCAATAATAATTCAAAACTTTCTCCGGTAATTTCTTCAAAAGCAGAGACAGAAGGCGTACACACCAACTAATTAATGTATCCTGCTTTGAGTAGTTCTTGTTTACATTGTTTAGAGAATGTATATAATTTGTTCCAATACGAAGCCTTTATCACTTTTTCTATCTCTGTAGGAGTATCTTCTTCTGATAAATTTGACCAAAAAGGCAAATATGTGTTTTCATTTTGGAATAAATAATAAAAATGCCACTGGAACAAATAAATCAAATGCTTTTTATCTTCATTGGAGAATTCCATATAACCCGATACTTCCTCTAAAAAAGCCAAATACTTCAACTTTTCTTTGCTCGATAATATTTTCAAACTATTTATATCTTCAGGATTTTTATAATTATCGATCTTATCTAATAAATCAAAAAGGGAAACAAACGACTCTGTTTCATAAAATTTTCGCCAAATGTTGTTTATATTTTTTAACCTTTCAAACTTGTTTTGCCTGTAATACTGATAAAGAGCAAACGCACCACCAAAAGTTATACTTAAAATTTGAATAATTTCTATAAAACTCATACTCAAACTGATTTAAAACGGATATTATATTCTTAAAATCTTTTGCTATTTACATTGCAATTTTGATTTCTTGACTGAACCAAACGAATTTAAGCCAAAATTCGCAATTATATTCTAACTACAACAAATTCAAAGCGTTTTGTTTAAAATATTCACTATGTCCTGTCGAAGATAGTATGAAGATTACTTTAGCAAAAAATAATACCAATAAACAATGCGTTATCACAAAAAATTATATAAACTACTTTAACTTTACACCACACTTTTTATAGGCAATAAGAATTTGAATGAGAATATATTTTAGGTCATTGTTCGCTTTACTTTTCATTACTTTTCAGCAAATATTGTCGGCTCAGGTGCTCTTTGGCCCAAAAATTGGCTTGAATCAAAACACTGCTACTGTAGATTCAAGAAACATCAGCCACACCAAAGACGAGAAATTATATAGTTATCATTTGGGGTTTGTGCTCGACTATGCCTTTACAAAAAACTTGGCTATTCGCACCGAACTTCTATACTCACAAAAAGGCTACAAAGTGAGAAAGTATTTCAATGCCTTACTTATGCAAGACGAAAACGACCAAAACAGCTCTACTTGGCAACTTCAAATGAATTACATAGAACTCCCACTGCTCCTTAAGTTGAGCAGTGAAAACAAACGTTATAAATTTTTTGCAACCGGAGGCGGATATGTGGCTTATTGGGCAAGTGGCACTAGAAAAGGCTCTTTTTACACTTCCGATCTGGGTGGCGAGTTTTATGAACGCAAAAATGCTGAAGAAAAATATGTGTTTGACTCAGATTTTGGTATTAACAGAAGACGCGACAACAGAATTGACTATGGCTTGGCAATAGGTGGAGGTTTTGCCTACAAGATTCAACGTGGGGAGTTTTTTATAGAAGCAAGATACTTGCACGGGCTTGCCAACAGGTTTGACTATGAAGGTGAACGCCCCAAAATAGAAATGCCGCAATTAAACCGCAATTGGAATTTTTCAGTAGGATTCTTGCTCAAACTCAAAGAAGCCAAGCCTAAAAAATTGAGAAAAAACACCGAAGAAAGTGAAACAGACGAAGAAAATGAAGAAAGCAGTGAATAGTTTTTTTTACATTTTAGCTATGATTTTTATGCTCTTCGGCTGCTCGTCTCCCGAAGCTGAAAACCCCTCGTTTCCTACCCTCTCGCGAGATGCTGTGACAAATTTCGATGCTTTCTGGTATGGTGTGAGCGATAACTATATGTTTTTCCCTTACCACACTCTTAATTGGGACGATGTATATACCCAATATCGCCCAAAAATAACTGCTTCTATGAGCGAAACTGATTTGCGAAATGTGATACTCGAAATAATGAACAAACTTATAGATGGCCATAAAGCACTCGTCATTGAAGATGAAAGCTATGGTGTATTCACTGAAGAATACATTAATAAACACCCTTTGGTACTCACCGATTCTATTGTTACTGCCAACTATATCGATACGAGCATTATCATTCGATATGCATTTCAAGAAAATTCAAGTTTTTTTCAAGAAGGGTATTTAAGTCGTATGAAAAACAACAAGTCGATAGCATATTTCAGGTATTACACTTTCAGAAATGCGTTTGAGTTTGCCGAACAAAACGATAATTTGAAGGAAAACTTAAATATTTTACAACGTTCTTCCAGCTACAATGGTCTTATATTGGATTTGCGCCAAAATGGCGGTGGCGATGCCATAGCTTTTAAAAACTTGGTAGCAAAATTTGTCCAAGGCAGCTATAATTGGGGCTTTTCAAAATTTAGATTAAGCCGCGACCGCTACGATGCCACCCCTTTCATATCGGAGGTGATAGATGCCGATGTGAAAGATAATGTATATTTTACCAAACCTTTGGTGATTCTCACCGACAGGTATAGTTTCAGTGCAGCAGAAGTAACAGCTTTGGCGTTGAGAAATTTGCCCAATGTGGTAATCATAGGCGACACCACAGGGGGAGCGCAAGGTCCGATAAGTCCAAACAAAGATTACACAGGAAATTTCAAAATGCCCAATGGTTGGGTGGTACAATTGGCTCAAAAAGCCACATTTGACAAAAATAAAAACATATTTGAAGGCCAAGGCCTCCCACCTGACATTTACGTGAAACCATCACCTACGGCAGCAGCCGAAGGTAGAGACAATGTTTTAGACAGGGCGGTAGAGTATATAAGTAAATAAACAGGAAAACCTCTTAATGAAGCTTTATTCTCGAAAGAACGGTCATATTCTTGTAAATTATACCCATTCTATACCACTTATAAAAGGAAATAAAAGTTGTAATTAAACATTACAAGACAAAAAACCGCAATGATATCTCCTGTTTCCATAATCTCCTCGCTTGGCTGAAACGAACTTTCCATGAGTGATGATTTCATGCAAAAGTTCCTATTCAAAAAATGCTGAAAAGAAGGGAGGAGTTGTGAGCATGAACAAGTTTACGAGAGTGGATTTACTTTAAAACTAAACTCGCTGTCAAACTTCTTAAAAAAATCACAATTGCTGAGCACTGTGCTGTAGTTTAAAGTGCTGAAAACTTTAGGAGCATCGTTTTCATTGTATTTGCCCTTGGAAGATTTTTCTGTAAGAGTTTCAATTCCACTTTTTTAATAGAACTTACAAAGTTATTAACTCAAAAAAATTGACAACCCATTTTTCACAATAAGTTGTCAACTTCACATTATATCTCAATATAAAAGAGTTACACCTTTATATGCAACTCTTTCAACTGCTTTTCGCTGATGGTGGAAGGGGAGTCTATCATCATGTCTTTGCCGGCATTGTTTTTGGGGAAGGCGATGAAGTCGCGGATAGAGTCTGCCCCGCCAAAGAGTGAACAAAGCCTGTCGAAGCCAAAAGCGATACCTCCGTGCGGTGGCGCACCATATTCAAAGGCTTCCATCAAGAAACCAAACTGTTTTTTGGCCTCTTCTTCGCTAAAGCCTAGCAAAGTAAACATGCGCGACTGCAATTCACGTTCATAAATACGGATAGAACCGCCTCCTACTTCCACTCCATTGATTACCATATCGTAGGCATTGGCTCTCACCAATCCCGGATTGGTATCGAGAAGTTTTATATCTTCAGGTTTGGGCGATGTAAACGGATGGTGCATGGCATACCAGCGTCCGGCTTCGCCTTCGGGGTGGTTTTCATCATCGCCCCATTCCAATAGGGGGAAATCCAGCACCCAGAGGCACGAAAACTTGTCTTTATCTCTCAAGCCCAAACGAGTACCCATTTCTAGGCGCAGTTCGTTGAGCTGCTTGCGGGCTTTGACATCTTCACCACATACGATTAAAAGTAAATCACCTTTCTCGGCTTTGGCCAGTTCTGCCCATTTTTTAAGGTCGTCTTGTGAATAAAATTTATCTACTGACGATTTTAATCCTTCTTCGTCCCACTTTGCATATACCAGTCCTTTCGCACCGATTTGTGGGCGTTTCATCCATTCGGTAAGCTCATCTATCTGTTTGCGGGTGTAGCCGGCACAGCCTTTGGCACAAATGGCAATTACGCTTTCTGCACCGTCAAACACTTGAAATCCTTTGCCTGAGGTATAGTCCACGCCTTGGGCCTTTAATTCCACAAACTTCATGTCAAAACGAGTATCAGGCTTGTCAGAACCATAGTATTTCATAGCATCCGCATACGTCATTCTCGGCATAGAAGGAATATCAATGCCTTTCACTGTTTTAAAAAGATATTGCACCAGTCCCTCGAAAGTTTGTAAAATATCTTCTTGGGTGATGAACGACATCTCACAATCTATCTGAGTGAACTCCGGTTGGCGGTCGGCACGCAAATCTTCGTCACGGAAACATTTTACAATTTGAAAATAGCGGTCAAAGCCAGACACCATGAGCAACTGCTTAAATGTTTGTGGCGATTGAGGAAGGGCATAAAACTCGCCCGGATGCATTCGAGATGGTACCACAAAGTCTCTCGCACCTTCGGGAGTAGATTTTATTAATACAGGTGTTTCCACTTCCAAAAATCCTTGTCCGTCCATGTACTTGCGCACTTCTTGGGCCATTCTGTGGCGCAACACGAGGCTCTCCCTCACGGGGTTTCTGCGCAAATCTAGGTAGCGGTATTTCATTCTTAAGTCGTCTCCCCCATCGGTATTGTCTTCTATGGTGAAGGGTGGCAACTTGGCTGCATTTAATATTTCCAGTTGGGTAATGTACACTTCCACGTCACCTGTAGGAATTTTGTCGTTTTTCGATTGGCGTTCACGCACCGTTCCTGTGGCTTTCAACACATACTCTCTTCCCAACGTACGAGCCGTGTCTACAATATTTTTGTCGCTGGTAGATTCTTCTATAAAAAGTTGGGTTATTCCATAGCGGTCGCGGAGGTCTATCCACAACAAAGCACCCTTATCTCTTATGGTTTGTACCCATCCGCAGAGGGTCACGGTTTGTCCTACATGGCTTATTCTCAGTTCTCCGGCTGTGTGTGTGCGAAGCATTTTTGAAATGTTAAATTATAAATGTTGAATTTTCAATGCAAAAACTAAAAGCGATGCGAAATTATAAAATTATTGTGCAGGATTCATTTATAAAGTAAAAAACAAAAATAGTTACTCGTATCACTTTGTTTCTAATACCAAAACCCAAGCGTTGCCTCTGGCTTCGTTTCCGGGAGGGTCAAACTCGTGGATTCCTGAGTTTTTTAGTTCATATATATAAGTGTATTCTCCATTTTTGGGATTAAACCATGATGCTTTCAGCAAATCGCCTTTGAGAATACCAAGATTGATTTTTATGGGTTTTCCTGTAGGTACGAATACAAATGCATAATCTTCTCCACGCGTAGCTTGCAGGTGCCCCACTGGGTCATGCGTGTTTTGGACTAATATTTCTTGTGCAGGCATTCTTGTCTGCATATTTTTTGATTCGATTAGCTTTTTTAAATATACCAGCTGCCCTGCTCCGGGAAGGCTCAACAATTCTTTCCAAGAGGGCTTATTGGATTTTGGTATATCATATTTGTTGGCATTGTACATTTGCCAAATGGATGAAGCACCATAAGCATGGCCTGCGCATCCCGCAAAAACCGACCAATATGCTTGTTGTAGCACATCAAAATCATCAAAGTAGCCATATTTACCTTCTGAATCATAGTTAATAGCCCCTAGTTCATAGGCAGGTTCAGAATTAATATTAGGTTTGTTGTTCTGGTGTTGCCATAAGTATTGCGATATTTCAAATGCCCTGTCGTTGTTTCTTTTTTCGTGATAAGAACCCCACATGTGCATATCTATCCATTCGTCTTTTGAAAACCACATAGACGAAGGATAAAAACAATGATAAGACATAAAGGTAGAAGAATAATCAGCCTTGCCATTGGGTTCTTTCAGTCCATTGGTAGCATCTGCAATGCCTTCGGCCATTGCTCGCCAAGTAGACAATCCGTGCAAATGTTCATCGGGCAGCCTATCACCGCCCAGTATCCATATAATATTATCGTATTTTCTCAATCTATTGGCTATAAACCATCCATAGTTGTATCCGTCTTCACTGTTGGCAAACACAGGACTAGGCAGAAATCGAGGTGTAACATATTCTCCCCAGCATGGAAGCAAAGCCACAAACAATTGTTTTTCTTTGGCTTTAGCAACTATATATTCTACGTGATCCCAATAGTCGTACTGTGCACTGTCGTTTGGTGCGTTTCCATAAGTGGTGTCAGGCGTGGCGCTGTATGTGTCTATTAAAGGAATATCGCCATAGGCATTGGGCTTTGTGAGCCCTTCAAGTTCCGCTATGGCTACTGCCTGAATCACGTTGTAGCCTCTGGAAGCCCTGTCGTTAAGATAAACCTCTGCTTCTTCTCTATCCAATTTATGGAAAAGTTCCCAACCTGTATCGCCCAAGTAAAAAAACGGAGATTTTCCATCAATGACTATATATCTACCGTTGGCCGACACTTGAAGCCGAGATTTGGTTATTTCTATGGGATGCTTGCCTTTCTTTTTTATTTTATTACAAGAAACAGCGATTACACAAAGTACAAACCACAATAATATTCGCTTAGAAACAATAAAAAACGATGCCATAGGATCACAAAAAAATGCGTATAACAGATAATTTGAGCGTTTTTCCTTTACAAAAATTTAACATTATAAAAGTAATTATACTTTTTCAATATTTCTATTGCACTTTTCTAATATATAAAAATTGTACAATTCCAATAAAGTATATAACCCCAAAAACAACTTTTGATATAAATTGTACTTTTCATAGTTTAGCATATCAAAATGAGATGAATATTTATTTTTGATTATATTTTTCTAATTTAACCTAGTATATTTGTAGTGTAGTTAAAACAATTACAGCTATGAAAAAAGTAATACTAGCAGCATCAGCCATCGCAATCGGGGCAGCTGCATTTGCCCAAACAGGCAACGGAAAATCAGACCTTGAATTTCAAAAATATATAGCAAAGAAAATCACATACAATACCAACTTTGCTAAAGAAGATGTACAAGGTACCATCAAAGTGAAAGTAGACATGACTCCTGAAGGTGGAGTAGAAAATGTGAACATAATTGCAGGCATCAATCCTAAAATTGACTCTGAAGTTATATCAATTATAAAAAAAACACCAAGCAAGGTAACAAGTAAATATGCCTCGGACAAAGCCGTGAGCATGGTTGTGCCCGTGAGATTGGTGTTGAAAGACAACTAATAATTACCAAAACAAACCTAGAAGATTTTAAGTAAAGTAGAAAGGAGAGAAGTAACCATGATTAACCACAGTTTAAATTCAAATTATTCAGGCAGCTTAGTAAGCGGAGATTTTGCGAGTCGTACTATCAAAGCAGTGAAAAAACAGCTTAACAGATTGGCAGACGTAGTAAAAGTATTAATTGCTACCCATCCGGCTTATTCGTCAAAAATTGCTTGGCTATAAATAGTTTATCATTCTAATGAAAAAGGGCTGAAAAGCCCTTTTTTTATGTTTTTCCCAAAAAATCTTATCACCTTTATCGATTCTACCAATCAGGTTTGCCTTTTTTCTGCTTTTTGGCAGGCTCGCGCTTCATTTGTTGGATATACTGTGTCTCACTGGAACGCATGGCATTAAGCAATGCTTTGGCTTTCTGCTCTGTCATTCCCATTTGAGCAAGTGCCTCTGGATTTACCACCACTTTGTCTTTTTCTTGCTTGCCTCCCTGCTTTTCCTTTTTGGCATTGCCGGTCTCGTCTTCCTTACCATCTTTTTGACCATCGGGCGATTTTCCATCTTTTCCTGACTTATCGTTTTTGCCTTTTTCTGCTTTTTCTTTATCCTTATCTCCTCCTTCTTTATCGCTTCCGTTTTTGTTATCGCTATTTTTATCTTCTTTTTTGTCCCCCTCTTTGCTATCCTTATTATCTTGATTTTTATCGCCTTTGTCGCCTTGCTGCTTGTTGTCCTGATTTTGTTTATTATCGCCCCCTTTTTGATTTTGCTTGTCTTTTTGCCCGTTTTGGTCGTTTTTATTTTGCTGATTTTGGTCTTTATTGTCTTTGTTTTCTTTGTTATCGTTTTTGTTGTTTTGATTGGGCTGATTGTTCTGATTAGGGTCGTTTTTTTGCTTCATCAAAAGCTCATAATTATGTCGGGCTTCTGCATTGGCCGGATTGGCTCTGAGTGCTTCTTTAAAAAAAGCCAAAGCTTTTTCTTTATCATTATCGGCTTTCAAAGAAATAGTACCCAACTGCTGTGCAGCTACCGAGCGTAAATTTTTATCGGTAGCTGCAAGCGATTTTTGATACTGCTTAGCTGCATTTGACAAATCGTTGGCTTTGAAATAAGCATGCCCCAAGTCAACATTCACTTTGTCATCAGCAATATTATATTCATCAGTAAGCGTTTTCAGCGCAGAAATTGCATCACTGTAGCGCCCTTCTGCATAAGCAGATTGTGCTTCTTTTTTTAAAGTATTTTCTTTAGCTATCTTGCCTATGCCCACAGGCCCGTCAAAAAGTGCCAACAGTATTGATAATTCTAAAAGCATGGTTTTAAATGTACTAAATTAATATCTCTGACTATTTGACCTCACTATCTCTATTTTTAAAGACCTAAATATGGCATTAACAAAATTAGATTTTCTTTTTACTTTCATATCTATCTGACATTTCTACAGCCAAATAAGAAGCAACTGCCATTAAAATGCAGATTATAAAGAATACTAAATGTGGTGTCAGCTCCATATTTATATTTTTTCTACTTATAACCCCAACAATCTCTTATTCAACTGCTCGTCTGCGCCTCTACCGGCAAAATCGTCAAAGGCTTTGTCTGTAACTTTTATAATGTGGTTTTCAATAAAAGGTGCACCTTCCGCTGCGCCTTGTTCGGGATGTTTTATACAACACTCCCACTCCAATACAGCCCAACCATCGTAGTTGTATTGTGCCAATTTAGAGAAAATTCCGTTAAAATCTACCTGTCCATCGCCCAGCGAACGAAAACGCCCTGCCCTATCGGCCCAGCCTTGATAGCCACTGTAAACGCCTTGCTTTCCCGTGGGATTAAACTCTGCATCTTTCACATGAAATGCCTTGATGCGTTCGTGGTACAAATCTATAAAAGCCAAATAATCAAGCTGTTGGAGCACAAAATGGCTTGGGTCGTAATTAATACAGGCTCTCGGATGACCTTTGAGATAATCTACAAACATTTCAAAAGTGGCACCATCAAACAAATCTTCACCAGGGTGCAATTCGTAGCAGGCATCCACACCATTTTCGTCAAATACATCTAATATAGGCTTCCAACGAGTTGCCAATTCTTTAAAACCTGTTTCTACCAATCCGGCAGGGCGTTGTGGCCAAGGGTAAACATACTGCCACATCAAAGCTCCCGAAAAAGTAACGTGCGATTTCAATCCTAAATTTTTACTTGCTTTTGCAGCCCATTTGAGTTGCTGTGTAGCCCATTCGGTGCGTGCTTTCACATTGCCACGGACATTTTCAGGTGCAAAACCATCAAACATTTCATTGTAGGCGGGGTGCGAAGCCACCAACTGACCTTGCAAATGAGTAGAAAGCTCGGTGATTTCCAAGCCATGTGCATTTATTTTCCCCTTCAATTCATCGCAATATATTTTGCTCTCGGCAGCCTTTTGAAGGTCTATACAGCGGCTATCCCAAGTAGGAATTTGAATGCCTTTGTAGCCAAGCGAAGCCATGTAGGCCGCTATGCCGTCCAGAGTATTAAACGGGGCTTTATCGCCCAAAAATTGCGCTAAAAATACCGCAGGTCCTTTTATATTTTTCATAATAGTATATGCCTCAAACCCATAGAAAGGCTATTTTGTAAGATTTTAAAGTGTTCAGGGGTTTTGATGAACACAAATATTTTAAATATGTGAAATAGTAATAGACAAATACTAAAGTTTGAGAGCGAAATTGCAAGAAAAAAATTAAAAAGTAAATGCAACGACCCGATTTTTGTACGAAAACCGGGTCGTTGCATTTAAAAATCAAGCCGTTTCAGGCACATTTTCTTCATACATCTTGTCAATCAAGTGCTGAAACTTGGCTATAATATTTCTACGTTTTAGTTTGAGAGTGGGTGTAAGCTCGCCATTTTGAATGGTCCACTCGTGCGGTATTAATTCAAATTTTTTGATTTTTTCATATTGAGCATAGTGTTCGTTCATGGCTTCTACCTCCTGCTGAATTCTGGCTATTACTTGCGAATTAGCCACTATTTGCTCGGGCGTATTGCAATTTTCTATCCCTTTTATTGCACACCAATCTTTTACAAATGTGAATGAAGGAACTATAAGAGCAGCCGGAAATCTTTTAAACTCCCCTACCACCATAATTTGCTCAATAAAACGACTCTCTTTAAATTTATTCTCCATGTTGCCCGGAGCTATGTATTTACCTCCCGATGTTTTAAAGATTTCTTTCTTGCGGTCTGTGATTTTAAGAAACTTCCCTCCATCTGTAATCTCACCTATGTCGCCTGTATGAAACCATCCGTCTTTGTCTATAGCCTCAGCCGTAAGGTCTGGGCGTTTGTAATAGCCTTTCATAATGTGTGGCCCTCTTGATAATATTTCTCCATCTTCGGCTATTTTCACTTCTACTCCGGGAAAAACAGGTCCGACAGTGCCTATTTTCCTGTTTTCTTCTTCAAAATGATTTACAGCTATCACTGGCGATGTTTCTGTTAGTCCATAGCCTTCCATCACGGTAATTTGGGCTGCGGAAAATATTTTAGCCAATCGAGGCTGCAAGGCCGCTCCGCCCGATACTATTACTTTTATATTTCCTCCAAGCGCCTCTCTCCATTTGCTGAAGATTAGCTTATTGGCCAATTTCAACTGAAAATTGTACCACCATCCTTGATTGGTGTTCAATTCATACTTCATACCCAACTCGAGTGCCCAATAAAAAAGTTTTTTCTTTATCCCTGTAAGTGCTGCGCCTTTGGCCACAATTTTATCATATACTTTCTCCAACAAACGTGGCACTGTCACAAACATGTGTGGATGCACTTCTTTGAGATTGTCAGAAATGGTTTCCATACTTTCTGCGTAGTAAATAGAAAGTCCATTTGACTGATACACATAGCTCAACATACGCTCATACACATGGCACAAGGGTAAAAAACTAAACGCTCGGCACGTGTAATCTACAGGCATAAGTGGTGCTGCAGCCTTGCACTGAGTCACTAAATTGTTGTGTGTAAGCATCACTCCTTTGGGGACACCAGTCGTGCCCGAAGTGTAGATCATCGTGAGTAAATCATCGGGTGTGACAGCCGCTTTAAAAGACTCCAACAGAGAAAACTCTTTTTCGTCTACCCCCAATATCACATCTTTCCAGTGTTTTGCACCATTTACAATATCAAAAGTATAAATTGGCACTTGGCCGTTTGTAGCTTCCGTGGCTTTATGAAATAATTCTTCATTGGACACAAATATTATTTTTGACTCAGAATCCTGAAATATGAACTTGTAGTCATCGAGCGTGATGTTGGGATATACCGGAACACTCACAGCTCCCAGCTGCTGAATCCCCATGTCCAAAAAGTTCCATTCGGGCCTGTTTGGCGATACTATCGCAACTTTATCATCTTTTTTTATGCCTAATTTCATAAGTCCAACGCTCACTTGATTGGCAATATGAAAGTATTCTGCTGTACTGTATGATTTCCATTCTCCGTTGATTTTGCTTGCCAAAGCATCTTCTTTTGGGAAATTGGCCAACTGATAAGGAAGTATATCGAAAACACGTGTGAAGTCCATGACTATGAAAAGTTTAATACTAAGTATTATACAATAAAATGTAAAAATGGTTATATTATTTAGTCTAAAAATGCATAAAATTCATTATAAGTCAAATATACAGAAGTAATTAAATGCCATTCCGTTGCATCCAATCTTGTAAAATAATAACAGCACTCAATTTATCAATATTTCCTTTGTCTTGGCGATATTTTTTTGAAGTGCCTGCGGAAATCATGGTTTGCAATGCTATTTTTGAAGTGAATCGCTCATCATATCTGTAAATAGACACTTGAGGAAACAGTTCACCCAATTGAGACGCCAATTTGTTGGCAGGTTGAGTGGTATGTGTATCGTTTCCGTTTAATTTTTTTGGCTCTCCTATAACAATTGCTTCTACTTCCTCATTTTTAATGTATTGCTTCAAAAAATCAAACAATTTTGTGGTTTCTACTGTAGTAAGGCTATTGGCAACTATCTTAAGTGGGTCGGTAGCAGCAATTCCCGTACGTTTTAGTCCATAGTCGATGGCAATGATTCGCCCCATTAATTCATAGAAATTTTAGAACGTAGCAAAGCTAGCACTTTTCTTTCCAGTTCTATGGCCTTTGGAAAAAGTATATCGTTTTCTACTTTGGCATGATAATGGAGCTCATTGTCAAGTTTTTTAAGTTCAGAAAGAGCCACTTTGGTTTTTAAATCAAACCTATCGTCTATGTCAAAATTATTGGTGAGTTTCCTCAGACCTTTGAAAGGATCATCGTGAAGTTCATGGTCTGACTGAAAGTGCTTGATAGAATTTTCAAGCATACGAGCTTGCACCTTGTTCAAAGCAGCTTTGTTTCTGTCTGCTTGGTTTAATAACAATATGTAGTTAAAAAGTGTGTCTTCTTCCTCGTATATATGTTCTACAAATTCTTCTACAAAAAGAGGAAACACCAACTTTAGTTCAGCCTTGATGGCTGGGTCGTCTCCCTCAAAATTTTTAATGAGTTCGGTGATAAAAGGTAGCCGTTGTTTGATAAAAATAAAATGGTTGTGTTTTAGATATTCTATCAGTAAATCGATTGGCAAAGAGTTAAATTGAAGTGTGGTGGCATTGGTGGTTAACAATTCTTTGATTTTCATAGCTATTTTATCCACATTCCATCCTCTTTCTGTGCATATGTCTTCAAGCGTATGTTCCGTATAATTCTCAAAATGTATACCCAGAAAATGGAGCGCTGCGGCTAAAGAATGGTTATCTTTGATGAGTTCTTGAATCGTCTTTTCTTTCATAGTACAATTTAGTTTGCCTTATTTTTTAAAAGTATTATCACCAACAGAAACCCAGTGCTCAACCCCGGCAGAATGCGTCAGATAATAACATCAAATTTAAAAATGAGTTTCAATAAAAACAATGACATAAATTAGTTTAGTAAAAATTGAAAGTTAAAAAAAATATTGTCAGTTTTGCTTGGTTTTAACCCGACATAAACCACAGCAAGTATGTAGGCTTCACATACTTTGTTTCAAATAAAAAATCCACAGAAGCCGTGGCAAAAAATAATTTTTGATGAAATACAAACGTTTACTCCTGAAACTTAGTGGTGAGGCTTTGCAAGGCAATAGCGACTACGGGCTAGATCCTGAAATATTAAACCAATATGCACGCGAAATCAAAGCGGCACATAGCAAGGGAGTACAAATAGCCATAGTAATAGGCGGTGGAAACATATACAGGGGCAGCTATGCTGCAAAAACAGGCATAGACCGTGTACAAGGTGATTATATGGGCATGTTGGCTACGGTTATCAATGGAATGGCTGTACAGGCTGCTTTGGAAAATTTAGGCGTAATGACCAGATTAATGTCTGCCATAAGAATAGAGCAAGTGTGTGAACCATTTATAAAGCGCAGGGCAATAAGACATTTGGAAAAAAACAGGGTGGTGATATTTGCAGGAGGAACAGGAAATCCGTATTTCACTACCGATTCGGCAGCCAGCTTACGAGCCATAGAAATAGGTGCTGATGTAGTGTTAAAAGGCACAAGAGTAGACGGAGTGTACACAGCCGACCCGGAAAAAGACAAATCTGCCACAAAATACGAAACCATCACTTTCAGAGAAGTGATAAGCAAAAAATTGAGTATTATGGACATGACAGCATTTACTTTATGTGAAGAAAACAAACTGCCCATCATTGTTTTTGACATGAATAAGACAGATAATTTACTAAAACTCGTTTCAGGAGAAAAAGTAGGCACCCTAGTTACTTTATAATTAATCGGAATTTTTAAATCAAAAAAATCGTAAATAAAAAGTGGAAGAAATTCAATTATATCTTGACGATGCAAAGGAAACGATGGACAAGTCGTTGAAACACCTTGATTATGAACTAACTAAAATCAGGGCAGGTAGAGCCACCCCACAAATGTTGGACGGTGTAAGGGTGGTTTATTACGGTTCGCCTACGCCATTGAGCCAAGTTTCATCAATCAATACTCCCGATGCACGCACCATTTCTATCAAGCCATTTGAAAAAAGCCTATTTAACGAAATAGAAAAGGCCATCAGGAATAGCGATTTAGGTCTAAATCCTCAAAATAATGGAGAGGTTATAATTATCTCGGTTCCGCCACTTACAGAAGAACGCAGAAGAGACCTTTCTAAACAGGCCAAAAATCAAGCTGAAAACGCTAAAGTAAGCATTAGAAACATCAGGAAAGAAACCAACGAAGAGTTAAGAAAGTTATTAAAAGAGGGCGCTTCGGAAGATGCCATAAAAGTGGCAGAAGAAAAAGTTCAAAAGCTAACCGATACATACATAGCAGCCGTAGATTCCACATTGGAGAAAAAAGAAAAGGAAATAATGACGGTATAGTTTGTTCTGATATTAGCTGAATTACTATTAGAAAAATGGAAAAGGATATAAAAAAAGAAGCCTTGAGGTATGTAGAAAATGCGAAAGAAATTCTAAGCCAAAAAGCCGGAAAAGAAGACGGTTTTTACAAAGATAAGAAATATGTTAGAATGGCAGGAAACACTCTTTGGAATGGTGTTTTAGAAGCATTAAACTACCGCTACCCGCTCATTAAAACATCCAAAGGCAGACCCGATATCAATAAATACAAAGAATTGGTTGAAGGTGACAATAAAAAAATACTCAATCACTTGCTTACCGGCTACAACTACATGCATTTATTGATGGGATACGATGGCGATTTAAGTTTTGAAACCTCAAGAACAGCTATAAATGAGGCGTTAATCTTAATTAATTGGGCTACTGAACACAAACAAGCAGCGTGAAATTACTATGGAATGGCATATAAAAACTTTTGCTGAGCTCGGTGCAGGTGAATTGTATGCCATTCTTGCCTTGCGTCAGGAAATTTTTATAGTTGAACAAAACTGCCCATATCTCGATGCTGACAACTACGACAAAGACGCCATTCACATTTTTGCCACTGAAAACAATCTTATTTTAGCCTATTGCAGACTACTTTTACCTCAAATAAAATACAATGAACCTTCCATTGGTCGGGTAGTTGTAAAGAAGCAGTATAGAGGCAATAAAATAGGATATGAACTCATGGAACGGGCATTGATGGTTTCTGACAAACTTTTTGCCGGAAAAGGAAACAGAATATCGGCCCAAGTTCATTTACAGCAATTTTATGAAAATTGTGGCTTTGTAGTCGTATCAAAGCCCTATGACGAAGATGGTATACCCCACAAGAGATGCTTTACACCCAACCCTAAAACGCTTAAAATTATGTTTAAAAAACTATTCCTCGCAATTGTGTTGCTATGTTTACAAAATCAAATTTTTGCACAGAAAAAGGAAAATAAAAAGCTCTATACCACCACCAATTTTGAACTGATTTTTTCCTTTGCCGATGTAGACTCAGTGGATAAAGACTACAATAACATCGTTCGGTTTACATGCTTTTTTCACCTGCAAGAGTTTGTTCATTGGGATTTTAACAAATATTTGGGCGTTTTTTCCGGTGGCGCCATTCGCAATGTTGGGTTCATTATCGAAGATCGCGATATCAAACAAAAGTTCCGCTCTTACTCTCTAGGCTTGCCTATTGGCATAAAACTGGGAAACTTCGAGAAAAATTACTATTTATATGCAGGTGGCGAAATCGAATACTTGTTTTGGTTCAAACAAAAAACCTTTGAAGGCAACAAAAAAACCGTGTCTGACGATTGGTTTGGAAGTCAAACAAACACTTTTATCCCTTCTGTGTTTGCAGGAATACAGTTTCCCAAAGGAATCAACGTAAAATTCAAATATTATTTGGACAACTTTTTCAACCAAGATTATACTGCTTATTCCAATGGGATAGCATCGCAACCTTATAAAAATATTGATAGCAGAATGTTTTATGTATCAGTTTGTTTCAACTTAAAAAACAAACACATCATTGACCGAACAAGGCCAAGACAGCCAACACAACAAGCTTATAACTACTAATTCTGCAAGACATATATTATTTCGTTTAAATATCTGATATTTGCATGCCCTTACGGGAAAATCAAGGTATTACAAAAGATATAAATGAGCATTTTGGCTTTTAATAAATTATCAAACCTTCAACAAAGAACCATTGTAGGTATTTCGGGAGCATTGCTGTTTGTTTTTTGTTTATATTTCAGCGAATGGAGCTATCTGCTCTTAATATTGGCACTAAGTTTACTCGGTCAAATAGAGTTTTACGGCTTAATTCGTGAAGACGGAGACGACCCACTCACCAAATGGGGAATTATTAATGGCATTTTGCTCAATCTTATTTGTTTTTTTGTAGCCAGAGGCGATTTGCCAACAAAGGCATTTTTCCTTTTTTTTGTTTTACTGGGTGTAATTTATATATCAGAACTTTACCGCAAGGCATCCAATCCGTTTGAAAATATCGCTTATACCATGATAGGCGTTTTCTATGTGGCCATGCCCTTGGCTTTGCTTCATTTTGCATCATTTTCCAATGGATTTTTCAGCTACCAAATAGCCCTTGGATGTTTCTTTTTGCTCTGGGCCAGCGACACAGGAGCCTACTTTGCCGGACGCACACTTGGCAAAAACAAGCTTTTTCCACGCATTTCGCCCAACAAAACGTGGGAGGGACTGGCAGGAGGTCAATTGATGGCCATTGGTATAGCTGTTGTGCTAGGAATATATTTTACCGATTTGCCTTTGTGGAAATGGCTATGTCTTTCTGTAATCATCTGTATTACAGGAACTTATGGCGATTTAATAGAATCTATGCTCAAGCGTAGTCTGCAAATAAAAGACTCGGGAACGCTCATTCCCGGTCATGGTGGCATTCTCGACCGCTTTGATGGGCTGTTGATGGCAGCACCTTTTGCTGCTTTCTTTTTGATGTTTTCTTAATTCTACATATACTTAATATTAGAAAACTTTTTGTAAGACTTTATACAATCTACCATCATAAATCAAAAACTAGTAGTGATACGATTTTAGCAAAGTAAAACTCACTCCCCTATCATCACAAAGGCTCCCCAATAGTATGGATGTTTGTATTTTGCCAGCATTTGTAGCTGCGCTTGTCTCAGTGCCTCTCGCTTGTTTTTGGTTTTCATCCATTGGCTGTAAAACGCCACCATTAGGTCTTTGGTTGCTTGGTCGTCTACAGTCCACAGGCTCATGAGTACACTTTTAGCTCCGGCTAAAATAGCCGCCCGCTGCAATCCATAGACACCTTCTCCATTTTTTACCTCCCCTAGTCCTGTTTCACAAGCAGAGAAAGCTATGAGCTGCGCCTTGCTGAAATCCATGGATGAAAGCTCATAAGCAGTAAGCAGTCCATCATTCTCAGCGTTAGGATTCACCCCTGCAAGCACAATTCCAGAACGGAGCATAGATTCTTTGTCGTTGAAGCCTGACTCTGGAATAAAATAGCCATGAGTGGCTACGTGTATCACTTGGGAATCATTTTCTTTTTTGAAAGTGGCTTCTGTGGCATCAGCTTTTATAAATTTCTCTGTTTTTACACTGCCCGATGTGAGTATGGTGTTTATTTGGTTTATCTCCGATTCCGTACCCGGCAAGTCTGAGAAAGGGATATCTGTAAGCGATGTGCCGGTGCTACGCTCCAATTGCTGCAACGACTGAGCTGTATTCGTTGCATTTTCAAAATATTGCGGCCTACCGTAAAGGGTAGCCGTAGTCACTATTTCATTCGTTTTGGGCTTTGATTTCAGCTCAAAAAGGTCTTTTAGCGTAGTAAATCGATGAATTTCAGCCTCTTCAACGATATATTTCCCCGAAACAGGATTTTTTAATGTAGCTATGTTGATGACATTGTAAATCCCGTCTGGCGAGATATATATTTTGGTGATTCCTGAATTGATGGCTTTGGCTATCGGTTTCCAAAATGCACCATACGACTCGGTGTCTTCTTCCTTGAGCTTAATTGAATTTCTGTAATATTTCAAATATCTCTTTTCCAAAGCATTTCCATTGGGAATTTGTACCACTATGGGGACAGTGCTTTTACTATCAAACACCAAAGCGAAATAGCCTATGGTATCTTTTGCAATTTTCAGTTTAATGATTTCCACACAAGCTTCGTTTGGCAAAAGCATATTTTTCAATGCCTCAAAACCAATATTGTTCGTTTGAAAAAGTTTTTTATACGAATCAGAAAGTGTATAAAGCTCTGCTTCTAGTTTACTCGATTTATCTGTAAGTGCCTGTATTTTAGTCTGATAACTATTATCGTTTTTCTGGTTTTGGGCCAAAGCTATGATTTGACGCATGTCCTCCCACTGAGCAAATTTTGATTTCAGCACTGTGTCTGGCGAGTCGAAAATCACTTTTCTCAATCTTGCAGCCGATGTGAGGGCTAAGGCTTTGTTGTTGATTCTAAAATCTAGTAAGCGTGTAGCAAAAGTGGAATTTACACTGCCTTCACTACCCAAAGTCCCTGTCCGAATGAGGCAATATTTTAAATACGAGTTAAAGAAAGGCTCATTTTTATCCAAAAAGCTGTTTTTTTCTTTTTCTGAAAGGTATTTGAATGTCTTATTTATTTCAGCAGACTTCATATTTACGGCCATTTCCACCTTGCTGTCTGCCTCTTGCGCTTTGCCATTGGCCAGCAGCACTTGTGCATAATACATACTAAAGGCTGCATAGCCCGAAGGCTTTTCTTGGAGCGACTGAAAATCAGCATTAATCAACTTAAAAATACTATCAGCTTTTGAAAACATTCCTTTTTTCAAATATTTCACTCCCAATGCGGTTTGAAAGTCTATCCGAGTTTGCTTCGGTTCTTTAGATATCAGTTTTAAAGCACTTTCATTTATGGTAATGGCTTTTGAAAAATCGCCTTTTTGCACAAACAATTCCGAATAATTGAGCATGGCAGCAGCATAGGCCACACTTTCAGTTGATTCTGTTTCGGCCTTTAGCTTCAATCCTTTTAAAAATATGGGTTCTGCTTCTGCTATTTTGCCCTGTTTCAAAAGTGCAGTAGCCAAATTTATGTATCCGGAAGCCAAAGAAGCAGGCTCTGCTATTTCTAAACTTTCTTTTACTTTTATTGATTTTCGATAGAGATTCACCGCAGCCGTGTGGCTTCCTGATGAAGAAAATATCTCTGCCAGATTATTTAATGCAATGGCATAAGTGAGTGTAGTGGTTTCTCCGGCTGTTTCTAGGGCATTTAGTGCTTGCTTATAGAGCGGCTCTGCATTGAAATAATTACCCATCGTATTGTACAAATCAGCCAAATTAATCAGCCCTATGGCATAATCTATTCCTGCATTCGAAGTCTTTCGCTTTATTTCTATTGATTTTTTAAGGAGCACCTCAGCCTTAGAATATTGATATATTTCTATGTAGGCATTGGCCAAATTATTTAAAATAGCGGCATAGGCAGCCGTTTTTCGGCAACTATTGCAATAAATGCTTTCTCCTTGTTTGAATTTTTTAATGGCATTGTCAAAATCGCCAGTATAATAGTAGCAAAGTCCAAATTTTGCCAAATATTCCAGATAAGCCACATAGCTGCGATTGCTTGTATCTTTTACACTTACAGAAGATTGAGAATATTTTTCGATGGCTCTACCGTATTCCTTTTGCGAGAAATACAGGTCACCTTGTTTTTTATTAATGTCGGTATCGGCTGTTTGAGCCTTGGCTAAGCCATATAAAAACAAAAAAAATACCAGTGTAAAATATCGCAATTTCATAGGTGTAAGGTTTATAGACTACTGTAAAAATAAAAAATCCCTCGATACTATCGGGGGACTTTTCAGAATTAATTAACCAAACCTAAACCTAATTAATTTTTTATGAAGAAATTTATTTTAATTACGTGATGTCTTATTGATTTGTTGCTTTATTTATAATTTATTTTTAAGCATTTATAATTACAAATATACAATTAAATATTTGATAGATACAATTTTATATACGAAAGAATTTTTGAAATGTTCCGTTAATTGTTTAGTAATCAGCACAAAAAGCAAAAAACCGCCTTTCAGCGGTTTTTACTATGGGTTAAGATTGGTTTACAACCTTTTTAGAAGTTCATTACTACAGGTTCGCTCTTTACAGGCACTTCTACCGGAGCAGATTTTGCAGACTTAAATTGCATTTTATAATTACCGGATGAGGCCAATCCAAAATTAGCATCCGCAGGAAGTATAGGTAATACTCCGCCATTATCTCCGGCAGAAGCAAAGCTATTTTTGTAGTTGTCAAAAGCAACCTGCTCGCCCGAGTTGCTGTAGGCTTGAGCTATAGAATTGTCCAAATTCAAATCGGCAGCAATTTTAGCCTTATTAGGCTGTTTGTAGTTTGCCACTGAATACGAGCTGTTGAATCTTGATTGTGCATTTACCGACACGATACCTACCAATACGAGAGCTGAGATGATTACTGACTTTTTCATAACTATATTTGTTTTAGTGTGAATTGTTTAGTTTGTAATTGATGATACAAAGATGCAGGACTATTCCAAGCCTTTTCTAAGTCAAAATGCTGAACTTACAGACTTTAAATACTGAAAAATGCCTACGTATTTACCCGTAGAGAAAACAAGAACATAGTAAAAACAAAAAAGCGCCTCAGCAATTGTTGCTAAGACGCTTTAAAAATTGTTTATTATGCCTAGTCCTGAAATAGGTTGACACTAACAGTGTTAACTATATGAAAGACAAT
>ERZ1066135.324-NODE-324-length-31909-cov-10.220757_pt1 | contig 31909 bp, 26 predicted proteins | sample MGYA00382782_ERZ1066135 | MGnify/ENA primary metagenome ERZ1066135 (study PRJEB33369, sample SAMEA5778365) | biofilm metagenome | biome: Industrial cooling water; feature: Water cooling tower basin; material: Biofilm | place: United Arab Emirates | collected... | reverse complement strand
AAGTAAGTTCTAACATAATAATTGAAGCGTTGGCCAAAAAAACAAATACAGTAAGTTCTGCCAATTGAAACACGTCAGCGGCTTGCACTTAACTCATAAATATGCGAAAGTTTCTCTTCAACTTAACTTTCGCTTTTTTATGCAATTGCTTCATTTTCGTTTGTTTATACCTATTGTTTACTTCCTTATCACTTTCGCAAATACATCTTCACCCACTCATGAGTTCATACATTCTTACTATGTTCTTTGGCTGTTTGGGTGTTGGGTAAATGCTAGCGGCATTTTTCGCTTTTAGTTTGGTGTACTTGCAAAATACAACAGAGGTTTTGTTTTTCAAAGGGGAATAATCCACAAAATGTTTGTTTTTGTTACTCATTACTTTTCGGTTCGTTGTATCAACAATTGAAACTACGTTGAAGCAGATTGGAGCATACAACTCACGGCTATAAAACCAATTCCACATCTGTGCAGTTATTGTTGAGAAAGATTCCATCGCCCACTGGCTGCGGGATGTGCAGGGGAAGTATGAAGCGAAGCGAAATACCGAAGCGAAGCGTAGCCCGAAACAGCCCAAACAGAAGTTGATAATTGTACTACTGCCGACAGCCCCAACTCTCTTACCTTTGCATCATCAAATTAAAACGATTGAAGCTATATGAATGAAGTTTATATTATCTCCGCCGTGCGTACGCCCATGGGCAGTTTCGGCGGCAGTTTAAAAAGTTTGAGTGCTACACAACTCGGCGCCGTTGCTATTAAAGGCGCTCTGCAAAAAGCGGGTGTGCAGCCGGCGCAGGTTCAGGATGTATTGATGGGCTGTGTGATTCAGGCCAATCTGGGACAGGCGCCTGCACGACAAGCGGCAAAATTTGCAGGCTTACCCAACGAAGTGAATTGTACCACCGTAAATAAAGTGTGTGCCAGCGGTATGAAAGCCATTGCACAGGCAGCGCAGAGTATTTTGCTGGGCGATGCAGACATTGTGGTGGCAGGCGGTATGGAAAGCATGAGCAATGTTCCGTTTTACAGCGATAGTGTGCGCTGGGGTAATAAATACGGCAATGTGAGTTTGATTGATGGGTTGGCCAAAGACGGTCTCACCGATGTGTATGATGGTAAAGCCATGGGCAATGCGGCAGAGCTTTGTGCTAAGGAATGCGGCATCAGCCGTGAGGAGCAGGATGCGTTTGCGATTGAAAGTTACAAACGCAGTCAGGCAGCATGGGAGAGTGGAAAGTTTAATGATGAAGTGGTGCCTGTAGAAATTCCGCAACGCAAAGGGGAACCGATTGTGTTTGCCAAAGATGAAGAACCGTACAATGTAAAGTTTGATAAAATTCCTTCTTTGAATCCGGCCTTTGTAAAAGATGGTACGGTTACGGCAGCCAATGCAAGTACCATGAATGATGGCGCTGCTGCTTTGGTATTAATGAGCAAAGCAAAAGCAGAAGAGCTGGGATTGAAACCCATCGCCAAAATTCTTTCGTATGCAGATGCGGAGCAGGCGCCTGAATGGTTTACCACCACACCATCACTTGCTGTGCCCAAAGCAGTTGCCAAAGCGGGTTTGCAAATGAGTGATATCCATTACTGGGAATTGAATGAAGCGTTTGCCGTTGTTGGTATTGAAAACAGCAGACGTATGCAGCTCGACCCATCAAAGGTGAATGTGCATGGTGGTGCGGTTTCATTGGGTCATCCGCTGGGTGCCAGTGGTGCACGGATTATTGTTACACTTATTGGTGTATTAAAAGCAAATAATGCGAAGTATGGTGCGGCAGGCATCTGTAATGGTGGAGGAGGAGCGAGTGCGATGGTTATTGAACTGACCCCCTAAATCCCCCTGAAAGGGGACTTGCTAAACACGGGCCTTGCTTTTCTTAGATAATAATTAAGTTTAAAACTCTTCAAATTTTAAAAGTTTGGAGAGTTTTTTATTTGTAGTGATGGTTGAATAAGTTAGGGCTGTGTTTTGGGTTCTCCCCCTTCAGGGGGAGTTAGAGGGGGTTGGATTTTCTTGCCACCACCATCCAGTCCCATGGAAATGGTTCGGCTAACCATTTAGGCGGATTGGTAAATTCTGTTTTCCAGGTGTAATTAATTTTTTCAATACGTTCTACTTCAAATCCTTCAAGCGATAGGAGTAATTGTAATTCTTCTTCTAAGTAATGTTTAGTAGGAACGTTATCAATATCCGTTACACCCTGTTTGATGTTTTTTGCTAAGGCATAAGCTTTCTCCACGCTTTCAATTTTTTCTTTATGATCGTCATCTACATTCCAGCGGTGAGCGATGATATTGGTGTAGAGTTTGGACTCCAGTGATGGTACTACTAAAATCAAATGACCACCTTCATTCAAACAAAGACTGAGCGATTGAAAAAAGTTGATGCGTTTTTTTAAGTTATCGGTTAAGATGGCGTTGATGCAGATAGCTACATCACAGGGAATAACGGTGAGATTGTCCGCACTCATATCCATACGTTGATATTCTACGTTGTGATAGGCTTTGCATTTTTCTTTCGCAATATCTAAGTTGATGGCAGAAATATCTGTTGCCACTACATGTTTAAAAGCAGTGGCGAGCAGAGGAATCCATTTGCCGATGGCGCAACCAAGGTCTGTAACGGTTTTTTCTTTAGATGCTACCTGTTCAATAGCGCCTACAATCTTTCCGCTCCTATCGTTTTGCAGTACATCAAAAATTTCTTCGTTGTAGTTGGGGGCAATGCGTTCCCAGTAGCTTCGTTCCATAATGAAATGCGTTAGTAGGTAGCTAAGATAAACTTAGTTGTGTAAATTGCTGCAATGGATATACACATTCGTAAAGCAAGTGCAGCAGATGCAGAATTGATTGCTGATTTAAGCCGCAGTACCTTTTATGATGCGTTTGCCAAAGACAATACAAAAGAAAACATGGATGCCTTTATGAATACGGTATTCACCAAAGAAGCATTGATGCAACAGGTAATTACAGGCGATGGTATTTTTTTATTAGCTTACGATGGTGATACAGTAACAGGTTATGCACGCCTGCGTGAAGAAAACGAAGAAGAAATAATGAAAGGTGAGAACGCCTTTGAAATTGCACGCATTTATGCAGTACAGTCTGCCATTGGAAAAGGAGTGGGGCCGGCATTGATGAAAGCCTGTATTGAGATGGCCTTAGACATGAAGAAATCCATCATCTGGTTGGGTGTGTGGGAAAAAAATCCGAGAGCGATTGCCTTTTATCAAAAGTGGGGTTTTGAAAAATTTGGCGAGCATATTTTTCCCATAGGTGATGACCCGCAAACAGATTGGCTCATGAAAAAAGCGTTGTGAACATTCACAACGCTTTTTTTATTCAGAATGTAAGCTTTGCTTATTGTCTTAATGTAACAGTGCCCACATTGGTTACATTACCCAGTGTAACATTCACCGGTGATATAACTGAATCTAAATAATTGTTATTGGCATCAATGCCTAATTTGTACGTATCAGGAGCAATGCCTTTGATGAGAAAGATACCTGTAGTACCATCCGGTTTGGCACTGGCAACCGTATCATTGGTACCACGTATAGCGTATACCCATGCATCAGCAGCAGTAGGTAATACAATGCCCCTGATACCACCACTGATTGCTTCTGTATATGTTCTGATAACCGGCTTCAATATATACTTACCGCTGTTGCCTGCTTTTACTATAGAACGGCCGGCATCAAAATCAATCCACAATTTGTAAGTGATTCCTGCGTCCAGTACTGTTTGTATTTTGAATTTTAAACCGCTTTGCTGTGCTGATGGCGTTTGCAATGCATGTATCTGGTTTCCTTCTTTCAATGTATTGTTGGGGCCGAGTATCAACCGCATCTGCGAAACACGACCTGCCGGCAATTCAATAGTGCCGAGGAGGGTATCGAGACCGTTACGGAACTGAAGCAGGTTGTAGATGCCCTGCTTAATGGGAATGTTAATCCATTGTTCATTGGCTGAATCGCTTACATTGATTTTAACTTCACGAATGTCAATATTCACTTCATCATACCTGGCGGGGTCATCAGTGAGGTATACGGATAGCCTTGCTTTTCCGTTCTTATTGTCATTGTTTTTATTGCAGCTTAAAAAAAAGATACCGGCGCCTGTAAAAAGCAAAAGCGCTATCATCACTTTTTTCATAACGAAGTTTTTGTTTTCAATAGCCCATTGTTTCAATAAATATGCCAAAAAAGAATATGTGCACTTCTTTTATCCCCGCACAATCAATGATATAGCGGTTTTATTCTTTGCGAAAAATTAGTTTTTGAGCAGCGTCTTTCCGTACCTGCAGCATGGATAACGCTGCGGGTTTATAATGAGTAGCCGGTATTTGCAATTGTTTTATTTCAAGCTGTGCTGTTAAAGAAAGTGTATTACCGCCGCTTTTAAGCTCAGATGCATGGGTATAATTCAAATAATCGTTTTTGATTTGCTGATTGGAGGGAATTTGTTCAGTTTTCAATCCGGCCGGAATTTCAATGGTTAATGAATCTGTTTTAATAAAAGGGAAAGAAAACTGGTAGTCTGTAGTTCTTGTGGTTGTATCCTGTAATTCATTTTCATACAAACGATAATGGCGCAAGGGGAAAAATAATTTCTTTCCTGCCTGCACATCATAGTAGCGTCCGTAAGCCAGTTTGATTTTTACAATACTTCCTGCTGCTGAATCTTTTAGTGGCTGCAGTTCAAAATCATCCGGCGATTTCAATCCAAATGAATTGATGAATATCTTTTTTAATTCAGCTTTTGATTTGTTGGTAAGCAGGTAATTTACTTTCTCATTAAACTCGCCGGTTACATAGACTCTTGTATCGATGATGGCACTGCCATCATCATATAATTTCACAAATGAACTGGAATGCCATTGATTATGTGTGGCTTTACTTCTGGGTGTGTTCACTAATACACCTCCGTTTTCAGTAATGAGTAAGGCATTTCTGTTTTCAGTAAAATTTCCGGGAATGCCCGCAGGTGTTAATTTGCTGGTGCACTCCAGCCAGATAGAGTCTTTACCATTGGGCACGCATAAGATTACATGGTCAAAACCTTCGTTGGGAAAATCAGGATCGGCGGGTGCTGCATTGGTTCCGGATTTGATAATGGCCGGGTAAGAAGTAATGCCGGCTGCTTTGAGCACATGCTTCATGTAATTCGTGAGGGCTTTGCAATCACCATATTTTTTTTCTTCCACAAAGGATGCGGGAAAGGGTTTAAGTCCGCCAATACCTAATTGAATGCTCACATACCTTGTATTTTTCTGCATTTGTTTATACAGAAATCTTACTTTTTCTTCCGTAGTAGAAAATCCTTCAACAGAAGATTTGATGGTTGCTATTTGCGTTTCAGTAAAGGGTTTTTTCTCTTCATAAAAATTATAATACCATTGTCCGTAATCTTTCCATGTTTTAAACGATCCTTTATAATCATCATATTCAAACTCATTGGGCGCTATGGCTATGCGTGGCAGCTTGGAACCGGCAGCATAGGTATTGGGTTCTTTAAATAATGCTGTTTGTCCGTTTACTATCCATTCATAGGTTTTCAACTCTCCGTTTTCAGCAATCTGCGGTTTCAGTTTAGTATTAAAGGCTTTGTAGCGTATATCCAGTTCTTTTGGCACATTTACTTTAAAGTGGCTGGTTACAAAAGACTCATCATACGATGCCATGTAGAAATCAGGAAAATCTACATAGCTGTTGATAACGGTAGTGGCGCTTATGGTAATGGTACAGGGAAAATCAGGGAGTACAGCCGTGAGGTAGTAATATTTGGTGTCTGATACAAAAGCATCATTAACCGGGCTTCCTATCATTTCAAAATCTTTCTTCTTATACTTGAGTACTTCTCTACCAACACTATCATACACTTTTACTTCTGCATCATCTACTTTGATATGTTTATCTGAAACCAAAACCACCGTTCCGTGTTCACTTGCTTCTTTTGATAGCATGGTGATGGCTCTCTCTTCTGTAATTGTATATTTTGAGCGGGATTTAACATCAATGAAAAGCCGGTTGTACCTGTACACGGCATCTGCATTTTTTCTTAAACTATCCGGAATTAACCGGGACATAAATTGCAGTTCAAATTGTGCAAAGCAATTCAAGCTCACAGCAATAACACACACACTACTTAAAAGAAATTTCATAGATCAGTATTTACGCTTTTCATTTTGATTTTTATCAGTATGCAGTTCCTTATGGTTTGGGCGATGCTTTTTTCCTGAACACAAGCTGTTCATTCAGCATTTCAATAACGGCATCAAAGAAAGCTTTAAAATCAGGGTACTCATCCGGAAAGTAAAGCGGCTTATTGATACTCAAACTCACACGGTAAGAAATACTGTTGCCCTCTTTTTGCATGATGCGCTGCAGTGTTACACTTGAATCAGGCATAATCATCTTGATATTTTTTGGCAGTTCTTCCAGAATCATACTCTCAGGAAAAGTAACACTGCCGGTTAAAATAATATTTTGATTGTATCCAAATTCAATGGATGAGATGCGCTCTTCTGCCAGGAACGGATTCTCCGTTAACCCTGAAAGTAAATTGATGTTGTAAAACAAATATTCACCGCTCTGTGTAAGCTCAGTTTTAAACTTGGTAAAACACTCCAGCGTGCTGGAGTCATCATTTTTATTGTGGTTTACCTCCACTGAATCGAATGTGAATTCTTTATGCGGAGTAGTGTAATACTTTTCCTTAAATACTTTTTTATCTCTGTTCCATGTACTCAGGCGTTCAACTTTTGCATAATTATTGGCATAGGTTTTAGCCGAACCTGAAGCGGTTCCATCAGCATTGATTTCGCTTTGCGTAATGGTTGTGATCTGATACTTATTTTTAATATCTCCTATTTCCAAAAGCTCCACCTTTTCTTTATCAACTAAAAAACCCATGGTAAACTGTACATCCCAGGGCGTAATGTAGAAAGGGTTGTGCTTATTGGTAGCGTCCAGCACAAAAGTTCCGCCAGGTGTGAGCACATAAGCATACACATTGTCAAACTGGTTACGAAACGGAAAATAGGAATTCACCTTACCATGGTTTCGGGTACTTACTAAAACAGGGTAGGCCTTAATATCAGCATCTCTTAACAAATTAATGAGCAGCAGATTAAGATCCGCACTGTTACCCTCATGTTTTTCCAATGCACTTTTAACGCCATTGCTGCACCAAAAACTGTTTCTGCCATTCCATGCGATGGTGTTTTTTACATAGTTGTAAATAATTTTAATTTTTTCGTTGGTGCTTGCTGCGGTTGCTAATTCTGCCTGGATGGGTAGTTTATTTAGAACGTTCTTTTTAAGCTGAAGTCCAAAATCTTCATCTTCCAGCAACAGTTCAGCAAAGCCTTTCCATGTGGCACTGGGTAAAGGGCGACCGTTTACACCGCTCAATTGAAATTCCACCCGCTGAAAGTAATCGTTACTGGAGCTCATGTAAGGTTCATTTTTAAGCCCCGGTATATTTTTCATAATAAAAATCTTGCGGCGTGCACCCATTGCACCATCTTCACTTTTTTCTTCAACCGGCTGGCGCTTGATAACACGATAATTAAAACCAAGTACACCGGGTATGCCTACATCATAATAGCTTGTGCGTACAGGTATGCGTTGCTGAAACACCCAATTATCTAATTCTGCAATATCCTTTTTTATAACGGTATATCTGTATTCAAACACAGAACCTGCCTTTACATTGGGCAATGAAAAAACCATTTCACTGTAACTCTCATTTATTTTTTGTTCATAAATTGATTTCTTTTCGAGTTCTGTTTTTTCCACCTCTCCATTATCATTCAGGTTATACGTATAACCCTGAATTTTAATGATGCTCATCCTGTTGCCACGTGTAAAAAAAGGAATTTTAATATTGGCTCTGTCCAGTTCTTTTTGATCGTAAATTTTAATGCGTGCCCAAACGGTGCGTTCATTTGTAAAAGAGTAGCCGTTAATAAAATAGTTTACTTCACCAAAATCGTAAAGACATTCTGCCGGCGCATCGGGATCATAAGCACATTGCTTACTCTCCAAATCAGTTTTTTCAATTTTTCCGAAACTTACTTTTTGTGCAGCCGAGTAATAACCTGCAAGAACAAGTGTAACAGCAACGAGGAGGGTTTTCATGTTTGATGTTTTAGGAAGCTGGAAAATATTAAAATATAAAATGTCGCTGAATTTTTGTTCAATAAAAAAGCCTCATGCGTTACACATGAGGCCGGAAACATTCAAATAGGATTACAATTAATATTTTTCTAACCCGCTGAAGAAAAAGCTTCCTTCAATAGCAGCATTTTCATCACTATCACTGCCATGTACTGCATTTTCACCCACTGAAGTTGCATAAAGTTTACGAATAGTACCTTCATCAGCTTTGGCCGGATCGGTAGCACCAATAACTGTACGAAAGTCTGCAACTGCATTTTCTTTTTCCAGAATAGCTGCTATGATTACGCCGCTGCTCATAAATTCAACTAATTCACCATAAAAAGGACGCTCTTTATGAATAGCATAAAATTCACCTGCTTTTTCGGGTGTTAAACGGGTTTGTTTTAAAGCCACAATACGAAATCCGGCTTTAATGATGTGGTTAAGAATAGCGCCTGCATGTCCATTTTTCATGGCATCAGGTTTAATCATGGTAAACGTACGATTGCTCATTGTAATTATTTTTTGCGCCGCAAAGGTAAGGGAGACCAGGCAGCTTGCAATTTGCTGTAACCGGTTTTTTGAACGGCAACCTATTGTTTGCAGGAGAAGCGGGGCATCAACAAAGAATCAGAAACCGGAATCATGTAAACCAAAACCTGTATTGATTCCCCTGTTTTACCCTACATTTGCAACCGCTCATATGCAAGCTATACAACTACTTATTGATCAATTAAATGAACCACGTAAAGTGGTGATAACAACCCATCAAAAACCCGATCCGGATGCCATGGGTGCTTCATTGGGGCTCTATCATTTTCTAACCCAACTGGGGCATGAGGTTCAGGTAATTTCTCCCACTAACTGGGCTGCTTTTTTAAACTGGATGCCTGCCTGTAACCTGGTTTCAGACTATGAGAAGTTTAAAGAAAAATGTGACTTGCTCATTAATGAAGCTGATTGGATTTTTTGTTTAGACTTTAATACACTCAGCCGCACCAAAAGAATGATCACCTCCTTACAACAATCAAGCGCTGTAAAAATTCTGATAGATCATCACCGTGAGCCGGAAACCGAAGCTTTTGTTTATGGCATCAGCGATACTTCAAAAAGCTCTACCTGCGAAATGGTATATGATTTCATCAAAAGCAGCGGCCGGATGGATTTACTCAATCAGGAAATTATGCAATGCCTCTATGCAGGCGTTATGGGCGATACGGGCTCTTTTCGTTTTGCAAGTGCCACAGCTACTGTGCATGAAATGGTAGCCGAGCTTAAGCACCGGGGATTACAACATACCATTATCCACGAAAATATTTATGATAATTTCCTTGAAGGCAGGTTTCGTTTTATAGGTCATGTACTGCTGCACCGTATGGAAATTGATTATGAATTGAACACGGCTTTAATTTGGGTAAGCAAAAACGACCTGCTGAAATACGAAATGAAAACCGGAGATACGGAAGGATTGGTCAATTACCCTTTGGGCATACAGGGTATAAAACTTGCTGCATTGGTAATTGACAGAGATGAGAAAAGAAAATGGAGCTTCCGCAGCAAAGGTGACTTTGATTGTAATACTTTTGCACGCACTCATTTTAATGGCGGTGGCCATTATAATGCAGCAGGAGGTGAGAGTGACGATAGTTTAGAAGTAAACATTCAGCAGTTTAAAACAGTGATTCAACAATACAAAAATCAATTAGAAACTTTTTAATAAAACAAGAACAATTCAAATGAAAACAATTCAAACATTTCTTTTTCTTGCTGCAGCCATTGTGCTTGCATCCTGCGGTGGCTCTTATAAGAAAACGAAAAGCGGTATGCTTTATCAGATTATATCTAACAGCAAAACCGATGTGATAAAAAATGGTGAGTTTTTTGAAGTACAGATTGGTGCTACTGTTTACAAAACAGGAAAAAAGGATACAGTATTATCAGATCCTAATATGATTCCTCCCAATCAGGTAGTGCCTATGGATTCAACCACTTTACCTCCGGATTATTATGCCATTTTTAAACAGGTTAGAAAAGGTGACAGTATAATAGTGCGCCAGTCAACAGACAGCATCATTAAATCCAGTATGGGACAGGCACCTCCGTTTTTAAAGAAGGGTGGCTTCATTGTGTCTACCTATAAAATAATCAATATTTATCCTAATAAAACAGCTGCAGACAGTGCCACCGTAGCAATTATGAAGGCACAAAATGTAAAAGATTCTGTAACCCGTGTGCAGCAATTGGTGAAAGATGATAAGCTTATACAGGAATATCTTTCAAAAAACAATATTGTTGCAGTTAAAACCCCCAAAGGTTGTTATGTAACTGTGCAGAATCCCGGTAATGGTGCCAAGCCAGACAGCGGTAAGCTTGTAAGTGTAAAATATACAGGTCTTTCATTTGACGGAAAGAAATTTGATTCCAATGTTGATACATCATTTCAGCATACTGATCCGTTAGAGTTTACGATTGGTCAAATGGGAATGATTCCCGGATTTGAAGAAGGAATTAAGCAAATTGCAAAAGGTGGTAAAGCAACTGTATATGTTCCCTCAGCTCTGGCATATGGTGCACAGGGAAGAGCTCCTAATATTCAACCCAATCAAAATTTAATTTTTGAATTGGAGTTACTTGATATTAAAGCTGCTCCCAAACCTCAAGTGCCTGTGCTTCCTGCACCTGAAAAGAAATAAAAAACCAGTTGATTATTGTAATAAAACAGCGGCTTCAAAAAAAGCCGCTGTTTTATTTACCGGATACAGCATCCAATAATTTAATGGTCTCTATTGCTTCTTTCACATCATGTACACGTAGAATAACTGCTCCTTTCTGCAAAGCAATAGTGTTTAATACTGTAGTACCATTAAGTGCTTCTGTTGCAGATATATTTAATGTTTTATAGATCGTTGATTTGCGGCTAAGACCCGCCAGCAACGGATAGCTTAAAATCTGGAAGGCTTCCAGTTGCCGAAGCAATTGAAAATTTTGGCTGATGGTTTTTCCAAAGCCAAAGCCGGGATCAATAATCACGTCTTTGATACCCGCTGCTTTACATTCTTCTGTTTTTTTAATAAAATAATCCAGTACTTCACGTGTTACGTTTTCATACGAAGGATTATTCTGCATGGTATCCGGCGTGCCCTTCATATGCATTGCAATATAGGGTACCTGCAAAGAAGCGGCTGTTGCCAGCATAGCTTCATCCATTGCTCCTGCGCTTATATCATTTATAATATCTGCACCTGCCTTTACGGCCTGCTTTGCTACTGATGCATGATACGTATCAATTGAAATAAAGCAATGAGGAAACTGTTGCTTAATTAGTTGAATAGCGGGAAGTACTCTCTCAGATTCTTCATCAGCTGAAATTCTGTTGCTGCCGGGCCTTGTACTTTGCCCGCCAATGTCAAGAATGGCAGCACCTTCATCCAGCATTTGCACGGCTTTTTGCAAAATGGTTGTTTCTGTTTCTACTCTGCTGCCGGTGTAAAATGAATCAGGCGTAATATTTAAAATACCCATTACGATGGGTTTTTCCAATACCAGTAATCGTCCTTTACAATTGAGTGTGTACATTAGCTGCTTTCTGCTATTTTTGAAGCTGCAACAAAGATAAAAGAACCATCCCTTTCTAAACGATACATGAATACCAATCAACAATATAAAGAGGTTATTGAAGCGTGTAAAGCTGTTTTTATCAATAAAGCAGCAGACTATGGTACATCCTGGCGGGTGTACAGAACCATATCTGTTGTGGATCAGATTTACATTAAAGCCAAACGCATCAGAACCATTCAGGAAAAAAAAGAACAAAAGATTGGGGATAGCATCACTTCTGAGTTTAAAGGTATACTCAACTATGCAGTAATTGGTTTAATACAATCAGAGCTGGGTGATGATGACGGAGAGGATGTGCCTGTTGAACAATTACAGCAACTTTACAGCAAGCATGTTGATACTGCATATAAACTAATGCTTGATAAAAATCATGATTACGGTGAAGCATGGCGTGAGATGCACCAGGAAACCTTTGCCGATATGACGCTTGCAAGACTGGCACGTATCCGTCAGATTTTAAAAAATGATGGCAAAACGATTATGAGCGAAGGAATAGATGCTAACTTTTACGATATTATTAATTACAGTGTGTTTGCATTAATACTCATTACAGAAGGAGTACATGCAGGATAACAGGGATACATACTAATCTCAGTTGCTATAAAAATAACTCCAGTTTCGTCTTTGGTCTTTTCTTTTCAAGCCATTGAAAGTTTTCTAATTTCTTTTTATCGCCCGGTAACTGGCGAATGGGGTAGGTGGTTCCTTTAACAGAGTATGTAAACTTAATCTTCTTTGCTTCCCGGTTGGCAAAATACATATCAATCATATCAGCTGTTGTACGGTTCATTCCCACAAAAGCACTGTCCTGGTCCTGTGCATAATAAATACTTTCAGCACTTCCTTTTGCTTTTACATAATTCAGTTCCCCATCTTTAAAATAACCATTAATGGTTCGGCCTTTTACCTGGTTAAAAAACTCAGCGGTTTCTTTTACATTTTGAATCACCATGGCATTTTCAAAAACAAAGAGCCGGGATGGCTTTTTATTTTTTGTATAAACAAAAATCGTATCACCTGTTATCTGGCTGCCACGGCTCCAGGCGATGGGCGCACGATAAAGTTCAAACACACTGTCCACACCGGAATAAAACATACTGTCTGCCACAGCCTGCAATGAATCATTGTAAATACGCACATTTCTGAACGCTGTGATAAATCGAAGTGTATCTGATTCCTCTTTTTTACGTTGCTTAAATGTTGTTCGTTTGTCAACACTGTCCGCAAGTGACGCCGTTGCAGAATCTCTTACTCGTGGAATTGAATCTTTGGTAAGAACAGAAAGATTAGCCTGCTTATCTCTTTTAGATTCTTTCACTATTTCAGGTGTTTTTGATATTGTATCTTTTATAACTGCAACAGGCGTCTTCACTTTTTGTTGCACTGAATCCTTTACAATAGCTGTAACCTGCTGCTCTGTTTTTACAGTATCTTTTATGATTGCAACAGGTGCGTTCACTTTTTGTTGCGCTGAATCCTTTACAACAGTTGTAACAGATTGCTCCGTTTTTACAGTATCTTTTTTGACTACAACTGTGCTCCTATCCTGTTTGAGCAATGAATCCACGTTGATGACTTTTGTACTTTTGACCGTATCAAATTCATTGATGTAGCGGCCTTTGATTTTATCCAGATCCTTCATAAGACCGGAGAAAATAGTATCTGCTGCTATGTAAACAGAATCTTTATCCTGTACTACTACAAGTACCGGTTTTTCAGTAGCCAGAAAATTCTTTTTGGTTTTATTAAAGAACACCCGGTTGCTGAATAGCAGTACGCCTTGTGCCGTGTCTTTGTACTGCACATTACCATTGGCTTCGCCAAAACCTGTTTTATCATCCATCACCATCTTATCAGCAATTATTGTGCTGGCACTGTCACGTACTATAGAGCGGCCGGCAAATACTGCTTTTCTTGTTTTTTTATCGTAATAACCACTTTTTACATTGGAAATTGAATTGCCGCTTTTAATGGTAGTAGGTGCAATAAAAGTGGCCACCTCACTGGTAGTGTTATAAAGAAGTGAATCGCTGGCAAGTACAACTTCAGGGTCACTCATTTTTACTTCGCCAAAAAAATAAACATCTTTAATATCAGCATAATAAAAGCCTTCTTTACTGTAGAGTGTGGTTTCCTTACTGTCAATTCTTCCACCTTTACGGTAAGTGCCCACTTTACCATTCATGTCATAATCCATTTCCTCAGTGTAAAGCGTGCTGTTTCCATCAGTGAGTTTTACTTTTTTTCTGAACTGAGCTAATTTTTTACCACCCTCATATTTCATGTACTCTGAATAGATATTTATGGAATCAGCATCATTGATATGTACATTACCAAATGCCTCCATGTAATTTTTCTTTTCATTATACACCACACTATCGGCTATAAAAATTGTCTTCCCCTGATGGATGATCACATTTCCGATTAATATCTGCAGTTCAGTAACAGAATCAACGGTTCTGAATTCAAACTTGTTGGCATTTTTAATTTCAACCACACGAACCGTGTCAGTAGTTTGAGAAGGGCGGGGTGCAACAGTAGCAGGAGCGGGCTTTTGCACTACCGGTTTTTGCGCAGCAGCCGAGAGCACGCTGATGCAGCATACACAGAAAAACAAAAATTTCACTACCTGCATCTTACTTTTTATTGATACTGTCTGCCAGCGGTGCATTTAACGGAGTGCCTTTATCTTTTTTGCCAAATACTGAAAAACTTACGTAACGCTTGGGATGTGTTTTTAAATCATCAATCAGAATATTAACACTGCGTACGGTATTTTCAAGGTTATTGTAGAGTTTTTTGTCATTAATTAATAAACCCATTGAGCCTTCACCTTTATTAATTTTAATCAGTACATCCTGCAATTGATTTACAGTTTTAGTAAGGCTGTTTACGGTTTCTTTCAATTCCAGTTCAGAAAGTTTTTGGGATGTGTTTTTAAAGTTTTCAATGGTTTTATTGAGATTTTCGTTGTTCTTATTAAGGTTATTGGTGAATGTTTCGGCATTATTCAACGTTTTGGCTAAAGCACCATCTTTACTGTTGAGTAATGTATTGAGATTTGCGGAAGTGTTTTTTAAATTGGCGATTACTGCTTTAAGATTAGCTTTATTTCCTTCATCAAATACATCATTTAAGTTGCCCAGTACAAGTTTTAATGAATCAATGGCCATCTTTACATTGGCCAGAACGGGGTCAATGTTATTGCCAAGTTTAGTTAACAAATCAGGTGCAGCAACACTATTGAGCGTATCACCTTCTTTTGCATAGGTTTTTGCATCGCCTAACGCAATAATGAGTGATGCGCTTTGTGTTAAGCTGCCTGCAACACTGGCAACAGAATTTACAGGGATGTTTACTTTTTTATTAAGGTTTATAGCTACGATTAACTCGCTCACATTTTCGTCCTTACTTCCTATACTGTAGATATTGCCAATTTTATATCCTTTGATTTTTACTGGATTTGAAACTTCAAGTGGACCTGCATCGTTCATTCTTACATAAATAACATCAGAGCGATTGATTAAATTTTTTCCTTTAAGCATATTGTAGCCAAGAATAAGCAGTGTTACCGCAATTACAGTAAGTGCTCCTACCTTGGTTTCATTTGAAACTTTAAACATGTGATGATTATTAGTTAAATGCAGTTATAATTTAATATGCTTTTGGTCAAAAATAAGGAATGTTTTTCCCCTGCCAAGGTTTGACAGCGAAACAGCTGTTAAAATAAAGATTCTGCTTATTTCTTTCCGTTATTTACCGGTGGTGTAACAGCCGGTTTTTCCACAAGCTCTTTATATCGTGTTATGGATTTAACAATGCTTTGGGCCATTTGCTCCTGTCCCTGGTCACTCATCAAATAACTTTCTTCTTCTTCATTCGATAAAAATCCAAGCTCAATTAATATACTGGGCATTGCTGTTGCCTGTAATACCCAAATACCTTTCTGGCGTTGTTTTACGCCGCGGCTGAAACGCCCGATATTTACAAACTCTTCTTCCACAATTGTGGCAAGTTTTACACTGTTTGCAAAGAATTGCTTAGTCCATAATGCTATTTGCTGTTTTACAAGAGGGTCGTTTACATTAGTATTGAATGTGCTGTCATCTTTTTCGTTTTCATAAACTTCACCATTTTCAAGAATGATATCTTCTTTCTGGTCGGTTTTATGAGCAGCAAACACATAGGTTTCAGTTCCATGAGCAGGATTGGGAAGATAATAAGTTTTATAAACAGGAACAGTTCTGGTCTTTTTCACTTTCTTTTTCTTTTTGCCTTTACCTGTGTAAGCGTAATACGTTTCAGTACGGGTTCCTTCCCGTCTTACATCCCTGATTTTTGGTACAAAATTGCAATGAATTGAAACAAATAAATCTCCCCTGTTTTTATTAGCATATTCTGCTCTTATTTTATTATCCACAAAAAAAGGAGTTGGTCGGGATTCAAGCACTTTTAAATTCGGAAACTGCCTCTTTAGTTCGTTTACAATCCGTTTACTTACCTCATAAGATATTTGATCTTCTGAAACATTTTCACCTGTAGAACCATGCCTGCATCCATTCTCGCATCTGAATCCGTGACCGGCATCAATTACAATTGTATTAATGGTTTTAGCACGTGAAGTAGTTATAACGGAAGCTGATTTACTTTTGGATATAAACGACACAACCGTAAGGCTGATCATGAACAGACACAGAATAGGCAATAAATGGTTTTTCTTCGTCATTCTTAAATTCTTTGGGTTAATAGTTCTTTCAACATTCACAGTTCCTTAATGCAAATGTGGCTATTTTTGCCGCAACTGCGTTATGAACATCGCTTACAAAGTTAATTATAAATATGTTTTGCTCACTGTTTCGGCGGTTTTGGTCCTGTATGGATTAACGGTTGAAGGGAGATCTGCATTTCGCAGAAGAGGTAGTTTTCATTTTCCTTTAACAGTTCATGATACTATTCCGCCAAAACCGAAAGGGAAACAACCATCAACTTTACCTGTTGTTAAAACGGATACCATTGCACCCGTTAAAAAAGATTCCGTAAACATTGCCGATTCAGCTTCAGTAAAAGATACTTTACTGCAAAAGACAGATACGGTTAATTTCAGAATATCCAAAGATTCATTGGATGCTCCTGTAGAATTTTTAGCTGAGGATTCAATGGTAGTGGATATACCCGGCGATAAAGTGTATATCTATAATAAAGGTGAAGTAAATTTTAAAGACATCACACTTAAGGCCAATGTAATTCAACTCAATCAACAAACAAAAATTTTAACAGCCTACCCCACAAAAGACAGTGCCGGTAACAGGCAGGGAGTTCCATCATTTAAACAGGGTGAAGAAGCATTTGTAGCAGATACCATTCGTTACAATTTTGAAACACAAAAAGGCCAAACTGTAGGTACCTACACACAACAGCAGGAAATGTTTGTGTATGTTGAAAAATCAAAACGTATTACAGCAAACTCTTTTTATGGAGCAGGCGCCCGTTTTACCTCCTGTAATTTTGATACACCGCATTTTGCTTTCAGAGCAGCCAAAACAAAATTCATAAGCAATAAAGTAGCAGTTACCGGAGCGGTGCGACCTGAATTTGAAGGTGTGCCCATTCCCATTGGTCTTCCTTTCGGTTTGTTTCCGCTCAAGCAGGGCAGAAGAACAGGCATATTACCACCGCAGCCTGTTGTAAATCAACAATTGGGTTTTGGACTGGAAGGATTGGGCTATTACAAAACCTTTGGCGAATATTGGGATGCTTCCATCAGAACAAATATTTATTCCTACGGGTCCTGGAATCTGTTTTTATCACCATCTTACCGGAAACGATACAGGTACAATGGTGGATTTAATATGAGTTTCATGAATAATAAAGTAGGTTTCAAAGGCGACCCCGATTATGTACCACCCACAAGGAACTTTTCTTTACAATGGAGTCACAGTGTTGATGGAAAAGCAAGACCGGGAACTACTTTCAGTGCCAATGTAAATGTAGCTACCAGTTTATTTAATCAGTTTTTTCCCAATAATGCAGTACAGAATTTCAACAACCAGTTGAACTCATCCATTGCCTATCAACGTACATGGGCAGGTAAACCTTATAATTTAACTGTAACAGCCAATCATAATCAAAATACAAACCAGCGCTTATATAACATTACACTGCCTGCCGTTGGGTTTACAGTAAATACCATTTACCCATTTCAGAAAAAAGAAATGGTGGGCGCACCAAAATGGTATGAAAAATTAGGCATAGCTTATAATGGTACGTTTAATAATCAAATCTCATTTTACGATACTTCTGTTTCCGTTCAGCGCCTGCTGGATACATTAGACTGGAATGCTGCTCACAGTATTCCCATTCAGTTGTCATTACCGCCAATGGGGCCACTTCAAATAGGCCCTGCCATCAGCTATAATGAAATATGGCATTCACGGGGTTATCAAAGAGTATGGAACGGAAAAAACGTGGAAACCATTACCAGAAGAGGTTTATTCAGAGATAAACGAATGAGTTTAGGATTAAATTTCAGCACAGCATTATTTGGTACAAAAAATTTTAAACGTAAAACAGGTGTGCAGGCCATCAGGCATGTGGTACGACCAACTTTTGGTATTGGCTATACACCTAATCTAAATGTAAATAACTGGCGGCGTGTACAGGTGGATTCATTGGGCAATCAATTGTGGTTTGATGAGTTTGTAGCCTTCTCAGGTGTTGAATTTTTTCAGCAAAGCGGTGGAAATATCAGTTTTGGTATTGATAATAACTTAGAACTGAAAACACGCAGTAAAAAAGATACCAGCGAAGAAGGTATCAAAAAAATCAGACTTATAGATGGTTTTGGGTTTAATGGTTCCTATAATATTTCAGTTGACTCATTTAATCTCAGTGATTTTAATTTTTACCTGCGCAGTAATTTGTTTGATAAAATAAATATTACTGCAGGAGCAAATATTTCACCATACAAGCAAGATGCCAGCGGCAGAAGATTAAAAGAATATGTTTGGCAAAACGCAAACGGGTTTTCTATCGGAAAATTTACAAGCGGTTTTGTATCTGTAAATACACAGTTCAAAAGCAAACCAAAAGACGATAAAAAAGAAAAAGAGCGTAAAGAACAGGAGAAAAACAGGAGTTATGAAAGCGATGAACGGGCAAGAGAAATGGGTATGATACAGGGTAACCCACAGGAGTTTGCCGATTTTAACGTGCCTTGGAGCCTCAACTTGTCCTATGCGTTAAATCTCACCCGTGTACCACGCTTTGATTTTACCGGTTTTACAACACTTCTTACACAATCACTTAATTTCAACGGTGATTTTAATTTAACGGAAAAATGGAAAATACAGGGGCAGGGAACCTTTGATATTCAAACAAGAAAACTCCAGTTTTTTACTGCTTCTGTAGCAAGGGACCTTCATTGCTGGCAATTGGCAATTAATGTAACACCCATTGGCCCTATACGTACTTTCAGCATCACCATTAATCCAAAATCTTCTTTACTGCGAGATTTAAGAATTAACCGCTCCCGTTTCTTTTATAATAACATACCCAGATAAAAAAAGCCATCCCCAAGAATAGGGACGGCGTATTTACCTATAAGAGAACCAACAGTAGGTTTATAATAGTTTACAATGTTTTTTCGGCTGCAATGTGGAAGGAGCCATCCTTTTTTATTTGTTTAATACGGTAGATAGTTTTGTTACTGTAATTTTTCTCACGAAACTGATAACTGAACACATGTTCATTTTCAAACCCTCCCAATACTACGGCTGCAGTTGTAAAATGAACGCCATCCTTACTGCTTTCTACAACATAGTACAAATCATTTGATTCAGCATTGGCCACCCAGCTTATAGTAACTGAAGCCCCTTTTTGAGTAATTTGAAAATTTGAAACCTGTGGCCAATCCATGTTAAGAGTAGCGCCACTTTGTGCAGAAAAAACAGTAGAGCCAATATATAATAAAATAAATATGCTTGTTTTCATATCATCTAATTGCTCGGATTAACGGCAACACAGGCAAAGGATTCTGCTGGCTTAAAAAAGGAAGATTGGAGGGTTTCCGGATAGAGATAATGTAAGTTGCAATTGAAAACGGAGTTGAATTTGTTTATAGGGCCGGAATCAATTGAGACCGTAAAAATACGGGCGAGATTGGATTAAACAAGTTTTTTGTTATATTTTTTTTAATGGGAAAAATAAGGTTTCAATAATTCATGTTTGATTTTGGATGCTAGGCTTAAGAAAATTATCTTTGCCGCTCTTAAAAAAGGTCCCGTAGCTCAGTTGGATAGAGCAACAGCCTTCTAAGCTGTGGGTCACACGTTCGAATCGTGTCGGGATCACAAAAAAAGTCCATTTACCATGGACTTTTTTTATTCAAACCAAAATAAATGGTATGGATATACAAATGGAGCAAAGCTGGAAGCAGGTTCTGAAACAGGAGTTTAACAAGCCCTATTTTCAGCAAATCGTTACGTTTTTAAAAACTGAAAAAGTTCAAAAGAAAACCATCTATCCTCCGGGCCAGCTCATCTTTAATGCATTTGACCAAACACCTTTTGAACATGTAAAAGTTGTGATACTGGGACAGGATCCGTATCATGGTCCGGGGCAGGCACATGGCTTGTGTTTTTCAGTACAGGATGGCGTACCACCACCGCCCTCACTTATAAATATCTATAAAGAAATTGAGGCTGATTTGGGTGTAGGCATGAGCGCCAGACATGGCAATTTAACCAAATGGGCAAAACAGGGCGTACTGCTGCTCAACGCCTTTTTAACGGTGAGGGCCAATGAACCCGCCAGTCATTCTAAAATAGGATGGGAAGAATTTACAAACAGCGTCATCAAAAAAATATCCGACGAAAAGCAGGGCGTTGTATTTATCCTCTGGGGCAAGTTTGCGCAGCAAAAACAAGTGTTGATAGATGAAACAAAGCACTTTGTGCTTAAAGCTGCACACCCATCACCCTTTAGTGCAGATAAAGGATTTTTTGGCTGCCGGCATTTTTCAAAAACAAATGAGCTGCTGATACAACAGGGGCTTGAACCAATTGACTGGAAATTACCATGAGTTTTATTAAAAATATAGCAGGAAGAATATTTGCACTATGGGCCATTCTCACATTTGTGATTACCATGCTGCTTATCATTTTACCGGCATGGGCATTAGGATTTCTGCCAGAGCCAAAAAGAACTACAGCCTTTATTAATCTTTCCCGCATCTGGATGAGCGTATGGCTACCATTAGCCGGCATACGCCTGGTAATTAAAGGAAAAGAACATTTTGCAAAAGGGGAGAATTATGTAGTGGTGTGCAATCACAATTCGTTTATGGATGTGCCGGTAACCTCACCGGGTATTCCGGGTGGCAATAAAACAATTGCTAAGATTGAGTTTACTAAAATTCCACTGTTTGGCATTATTTACAGAAGAGGAAGTGTGCTGGTAGATCGTAAAAGTGAAGAAAGCCGCAGCAAAAGTTATGCTTATATGAAGAAGGTGCTGGAAATGGGTTTGCATATGTGCATTTATCCTGAAGGAACACGCAACAAAACTGAGTTGCCACTGAAAGAATTTAAAGATGGTGCGTTCCGTTTGGCCATTGAAACTGATAAAAACATCATTCCGGCAGTGTTATTCAATACCAAAAACGTTTTGCCGCAGCATCAAAAATTTTTCTTTTGGCCGGGAAAAATTGAAATGCATTTTTTGCCCCCTGTTTCAGTACATGATTTAACGATGGCAGATGTTAAAGCGTTGAATCAAAACGTTTTTAATAAAATGTGGAAGTACATTGAAGAAAACAGGAACGCATAATTACTCCAGCACCTTAACTTCCAGCTCCATTACTTTTTCAAACACCTGCTCATATTCAGTATTAAGCTGGGTTAATTGTTTGCTGTATTGCTGATAGGCAATTTCTGTTTGCTGAAATTTTGTTTTATCGTTATATGTTGCGGGGTCGGAGAGGAGTTGCTCTAATTTATTTTTTTCAATAGTTGTGCTGTTGATTTTTTCTTCTAACTGTTGTAATATTTTTTGCTGACGGTTGAGCTCTTTCTTCACTTCCTTATTAATTACACCTTTAGTCTCAACCACAGATTTTTGTTCAACCACTTTCGTTTCAGCAACAGGCTTCTTACTGTTAACTATCGGCTCAATACTATCGGCTTTCTTTGCTGCCATCCGCTCTTTCCACTCCAGATACTCGGTATATGTTCCTTTAAACTCTTTGATTTCTCCATCAATTATTTCCCAGATCTTATTTGCCGTTTTGGATACAAAATAACGATCGTGGCTCACGAGCAGAATGCTGCCTTCATATTTATTCAATGCGTCAATTAACAAACCCACAGAATGCATATCCAGGTGATTGGTAGGTTCATCCAGCAACAAAAAGTTGGCCTTACTGATGATGGTTTTAGCCAGTGCAATTCTGGCTTTTTCACCACCGCTCAGCACCCGAATCTTTTTATCTGCATCATCACCACTAAACAAAAAGCAACCCAGCAGTGTACGCAGCTCCTGATCTGTTTTCTGGCTGCCGCAGGTTTTGAGTTCATCGATTAATGTATGATTCAAGTCCAGCGATTCTAACTGATGCTGGGCATAAAAACTTTCATCAACATTATGCCCCCATCTGCGTTCACCTTCATACGATTCAGTACCGGCAATTATACGGAGCAGGGTTGATTTGCCTTTTCCATTGGCTCCAATTAAGGCAATTTTATCGCCCCGTTCAATTTCTGCACTTGTGTTTTTAACGATTTCAATACTGCCAAAGTTTTTGCTGAGGTGTTTTAATTCGCACAAGACCTTACCCGGTTGTTTATCTACTGAAAAGTTAATACGGATACTCGGCCGGTCAGAAGTAGGTGCTTCAATAATATCCAGTTTATCCAATCGCTTAATGGCGCTTTGTGCTGCGGCAGCTTTTGAAGCTTTGGCTTTAAAGCGCTCTATAAAGCGTTCCTGCTGACGGATATAATCCTGCTGATTTTCATAAGCCTTTTGCTGGAGGTCCATCCGTAATTCTTTTTCCTTCTCATAAAAAGAATAATTACCGCCATAAATATGCAGATCCTGCTGAAACACTTCAACAATCTTGGTAACCATTCTATCCAGAAACCAACGGTCGTGACTTACTATCACTACAGAACCCTGATAATGCTGTAAATATTTCTCAAGCCATTCAATACTCGGCAAATCAAGGTGGTTCGTAGGTTCATCCAGCAGCAATAAATCGGGCTGTTGTAAAATCATCTTTGCCAACAACACACGCATGCGCCATCCGCCGCTGAATTCTTTGTATGGACGTTGCAAATCGGAATTACTGAAACCAAGGCCCTGTAAAATTTCTTCAGTACGGTGATGCATGTTATAACCGCCGAGGGTTTCTATTTCATGCAGTTTATCAGAATATTCGTGGAGTAGTGCTTCATTTTCATGATTTTGTTCTAACTGTTTGCCCAGTTCTTCCACTTCTTTTTCTAACTGCAATACCCGTTCAAAAGCGCCCAGCGCTACCTGTAAAATAGAATCATTGGTATCAAAGCTTAATAAATCCTGGTGCAGATAACCGATGCTGGTGTTTCGGCTGCGAATCACTTCACCTTTTGAGGGCGAATATTCCCCCACCAGCAATTTGAGCATGGTTGATTTGCCTGTACCGTTATAACCAATCAATCCGATGCGTTCATTGGGATGAATATGCCAGGTGGCATCCTCAATGATGGCTCTGGCGCCAAACTCAAACGTAACATTTTGAAAACCTGCTAACATATATTTAAAAATCGGGCACGAAGGTAACCATTCATACTTTCATAAAATACAGAAAAGTGAAAACGGCTACCTTTGTCATCAAAATTTTTAGCCATGAAATATTTATTGCTGTCATTCGTATTCATATTGGGTTTTATTGCGTGTAAAAATGATGAAGAAAAAAAGAGGGATACGCCTGCTGAAGAAACAAAAACTGCAAATGGCAATGAATACTCTGAACTGTTTACTACTTCTTTTAACAATGTGTTGAACACTTATTACAATTTAAAAGATGCGTTTGTAAAAAGCGATACAATTGCTGTAAATGCAGCAGGTGCACAATTAAAAATATTACTGGACAGTTTAAACCTGGCAGAAGTACAACAAAAAGATACCATTGCTTTTTCAAGTGTAAACGGCCGACCTGCAGATGCATCAGCTGAACTGGTGGCCATGCTGGCTGAAAAAGATTTGGAAAAAAAGCGTGAATCATTTGAAATGGTAAGCGGTGTGTTTTATGATTTGTTAAGAACGATAAGACCCAATGGTATAACAGCCTACTATCAATATTGCCCAATGGCCTTTAATGATAAAGGTGCTTACTGGCTGAGTAATGCAGACAGCATCCGCAATCCATACTTTGGCAAGAAGATGCTTACTTGCGGAGAGGTAAAAGAAACATTGAAGTATTGAATCTAAGCAGAATAGAACGAATATGCAGACGAGCAGATGAGTAACTGATTTTGGGATTGATAAATTGAATGAATGAAATATTGTGTTGCAACCGTTTTTCTGTGTTTGATGAATTATATATCCACAGCACAGGAAAAATTCACCATCAGCGGATATATCAAAGACAGTACAAGTAATGAAACCATTATTGGTGCTACTGTTTCAGTAAAAGGACGGAGTAAAGGCATCAGCTCCAATCAATATGGATTTTATTCCGTTACCCTCGAAAAAGGTAGTTATACAATTTCCATTTCGCACATTGGCTATCAATCAAGAGAAGTTGAAATTGAATTGAATGAAAACAAACAATTCAATGTTGATTTATTGCCCCGTATAGCTGAATCCAAAGAAGTAATTATCTACAGTAAAAAGCGTGACCTGAATGTAAAGTCGGCACAAATGGGCAAGTTTGAATTGAGTATGAATCAAATTCGCTCTGTGCCTGCACTTGCCGGTGAAGTAGACCCCATGAAAGTACTGCAACTGCTGCCCGGTGTGCGCAATGCAGGCGAAGGTAACAGTGGTTTGTATGTACGTGGCGGTGGTCCTGATCAAAATTTAATTTTACTGGATGATGCTGTTGTATACAACCCCGGGCATTTGTTTGGGTTCTTCTCCGTGTTTAACAGTGATGCGTTAAAAAATGTGAGCTTAATTAAGGGCGGTATGCCTGCTAATTATGGCGGACGCATCAGCAGTGTGGTGGACATAGCCATGAAGGAAGGCAATAATAAGAAATACCAGGTAGAAGGAGGTATTGGCACTATATCTTCAAGAGTTTCGATACATGGGCCGATTGTAAAAGAAAAATCATCCTTCATTATATCTGCAAGAAGAACCTATATTGATGTATTAGCTAAACCATTTATCAAGCCTGAAAGTAATTTCTTTGGCAGCGGTTATTATTTCTATGATTTAAATGCCAAGTTCAATTATAAATTCTCTGAAAAAGATCGGTTGTATGCCAGTGGTTATTTTGGAAGAGATGTGTTTACATTCAAAAATGCAGAACGAAGTTTCAGTGCCCGCATTCCATGGGGTAATTCTACAGGCACTGTAAGATGGAATCATGTGTTTAACAGTAAATTGTTTGCCAATACTTCATTGGTGTGGAATGATTACCAATTTGCATTTGAAGGCGCACAAAGCAACTTTGAAGTAAAATTTAATTCAGCCGTTCGGGATGTTACAGCCAAAGTTGATTTTGATTATTACCCATTTACCGGTCATCAGTTAAAATATGGAATCGTTTATACGTATCATAAATTCAATCCGCAAACAACAAGCGGTCGTAGTGGTGACCAGGTATTTACACCCGAAGCTGTGAATAACAAATTTGCACATGAAGCAGGTATTTACCTGCTGGATGACTGGGAAGTAAACAGCAAGCTCAAAATCAATTATGGTGTTCGTTACACATTCTTTCAGCAAATAGGTCCATATACCCGTATTAATGGTGATACGGTGCGTTATGGAAAAGGGGATCCTGTAAAAACTTACGGAGGTTTGGAGCCACGTGTGACGATGCGCTATTCATTGGATGATGCTACTTCTATTAAAGCTGCTGTAACAAGAAATTTACAGTTTATTCATCTCGTGAGCAATGCCGGTACTACATTACCCACTGATATCTGGGTACCCAGCACCTATCGTGTAAAACCACAGATAGGCTGGCAATATGCTGCGGGTGTGTTCAAAAATTTTAAAGACAATTTGTGGGAAACATCTGTTGAACTGTATTACAAAACCATGGCCAATCAAATTGAATATGCGGAGGGTTATACACCGGGCATTGGTGATCCGGAGCGGAGTTTTGTTTTTGGCAAAGGATGGAGCTATGGTGCAGAGTTTTATGTAAACAAAGCAAGAGGTAATTTTACAGGATGGATTGGTTATACACTTTCATGGACATGGCGCCAGTTTCCGGATTTAAACAATGGAGAAAAATATCCGGGCCGCTTTGACCGACGTCATGATTTGAGTGTGGTGGGTAATTATCAAAAATCAAAGAAGTGGAAGTATTCAGTTGTATTTGTGTATGGTACCGGTAATGCGTTTACATTGCCAGAACGTTTCTTTTTAGTGAATGGTGTGTTGACACAGCAGTTCAGCCGCATCAACCAATACCGTTTAGATCCCTATCATCGTTTAGATTTTGCAGCAATTTATACACCACAGCCAAAGAAAGTACGCAAGCTTAAAACGGAGTGGGTGTTTAGTGTGTACAATGTGTACAGCCGCCAAAATCCATACTTCATTTATTACGACCAGAGCGGCAATCCTTTGCAGGGAACTTTGGAAGTGGAAGCAAGACAGGTTTCATTATTTCCCGTAATTCCAAGCGTTACCCTGAATTTTAAATTCTAACCTGTTTAATGCGGATTCAATAAAAAACCTCACTGCTAAAAAACAGTGAGGTTTTTAAATCGTTTATCTGAATTTTATTTTGCTACCTGTCTTGTCCACACATCTGTTCTGCCGATTAGTGAAACGCCGATATATCCACGTACTTCCAGTGTATTGACATCTTTCAATTTGATAGTACAGCTGTACGTACTTCCGTTTTTAGGATCATAAATTTTACCATCATCCCACACATTTTTGCCTTTGTATTCAAATCCCCACATATTGGTTAAACCTAAAACAGCTCTGGTATGATTCTCTGCATCAGGGTGATTTTTATCCAACTTTGGTTTCCCCGTTTCAGGATCATTGGGTTCTTTAAGCCACACGATACGGCCCTGATACTTTTCGCCGTTCTTTGAAATTTTAATCATACCAGTGCCTTCGCCATTTTTCCATACACCAACGATTGCATCAGGGTTATCCTGCTTTATAACAAATGAAGCAAGCAATACAGCGGTAAATAACAGCAATGCTGCAAAAGAAAGTTTACGCATAGTTTATTTTTTTCGATAGACGATAAAGATAAGACATCGGTTTACACCTGCCTTAAAACTTTCTAAAACAGACAAAAATTTGAATGTTAAAAAAGGTCAAAAGTTTTTTTGGATTTTTGAATTTGAACAAACATCTTTGCAACTTAATGAAACAACTAAATAACAATACATGGTGGTGGCATACAACTCTACGGGGTATGTAACGCTGTTACTATGATTGAACAATCATATTTAAACCCCGAACATGTTTCGGGGTTTTTTTGTGCCCCCATCCCCTAAAGGGGTGTGAAGTAAGAGGTTGATGAAATGAGATTATAAGATGTTTATCCCCTCCTGGGAGGGGCGGCAGAGATTGAAACGATGTGAATGATTGAAAGGGGTGGGTTGCTCAATAGAATTCAAAACGTACAAGAGTCCCGCTAAAGACGGGATTTGCAATGCGACATAACAGAAGTTAAATAGAATTAAAAAAGCTGGTAACAAAAGCAAAATGAAAAAAATTGATTTACAAACCCACTGCAAGCAAATGCTGGCTGATGTATATACTCCCGTAGGTATTTATATGCGACTGCGGGATCGTTTTCGTGATACGGTATTGCTGGAGAGTACAGACCATCATGCGGCTGAAAACTCATGGAGTTTTATTTGTGTGAACGCCATAGCAGGGATTGAGATGATTGATGCTTCCACATTGGAATACAAACTTCCTGCACAAAAACCTGAGCGGTTAACCATTAAAAACAAAAAAGAAGTGCCTACGCTCTTGTGGGATTTCATGCAGCGGTTTGAAACATCGGCAGATGATTGTAAAGAAGCACGTTTTGCGAAGGGGCTGTATGGTTATACAACTTATGATGCTGTAGAATTTTTTGAAGACGTGGAGATAACTAAAGCTAAAGTAAACGGTGTGGGTGAACTGCGTTATCGTTTGTATCAATATGTGATTGCCATCAATCATCATAAAGATGAATTATTCATTTGTGAGAACCTGCTGAAAGGAATTGAAAGTGAACTGCCGTTGTTGGAAAGTTTAATACGCAGTAAAGATGTGCCTGCTTTTCCTTTTGCCGTTAAAGGAGAAGAAACTTCAAATGCTACTGATGAGGAGTATATTGAAATGGTGAAAAAAGGAATTGCAAGCTGTTTGCGTGGCGATGTATTTCAGATTGTACTGAGCAGAAGATTTGAGCAGCAGTTCAGTGGTGATGAGTTTAATGTGTACCGTGCATTACGAAGCATCAATCCTTCGCCTTACTTATTCTTTTTTGATTATGGTGATTATAAGTTGATGGGCTCATCACCTGAATCGCAACTCATCATTCAGAATGGCAAAGCTGTTGTACATCCTATTGCCGGAACATTCAAACGTACAGGTGATGATGAGACAGACCAGCGTGAAGCAGAACGCTTATTAAAAGATGCGAAAGAAAATGCCGAGCATGTGATGCTGGTTGATTTGGCAAGAAATGATTTAAGCCGTGTATGTGATGAGGTGAGCGTGGCGCATTACAGACAAGTACAGTACTACAGTCATGTTATTCATTTGGTGAGTGAAGTAACAGCAAAGGTGAGACCCAATTCTAATCCTTTTGAATTGCTGGCCAAAACTTTTCCTGCTGGTACATTAAGTGGTGCACCTAAAATTAAAGCCATGCAGTTGATTGATGCTTATGAACCCACCACAAGAAGCTATTACGGTGGTGCCTTAGGCTTTATGGGTTTTGATGGCACTTGCAATCACGCCATTATGATTCGTACGTTTTTAAGTAAGAACAATACGTTGATTTACCAGGCAGGCGCTGGTGTGGTGGCGGCCAGCAAACCTGAAAGTGAATTGCAGGAGGTGAATAATAAGTTAGGAGCATTGAAGAAGGCGATTATTAGAGCTGAAACCCTCTAAATCTCCCTGAAGGGAGACTTAAAACTATGTACAAAAAATGAACACTTGAAAAATGAGTGAACAGGATAAACATAAATCAGCATTCAAAGGAAACGGGATGTTTCGTGGAGCAAGTCATTTAGTTTTTGAGTTAGCAAAAGACTTGAGAAGAAACATGACTCAAACGGAAAGGCTTTTATGGAATTATTTAAAAGCAGGTGTACATGGATTAAAGTTCAGAAGGCAGCATCTGATTGGAATTTATATTGCCGATTTTTATTGTCATAAATTAAAATTAATTATTGAAGTCGATGGAAAAATACATGATTTGAAAGATATGAAAGACAATGATAATATTAGAGAGGACTTTTTAAAAGAACAAGGTTGTACAATTGTACGATTTACAAATGATAGAGTGTTTAAAGAATTAGATGTTGTTCTTGATGAAATTAATTCACTAGTTGAAAATTTATTAAATAGTTCAACAGAATTACCAAAGCAGTAAGCCTCCCTTAAGGGAGGTTTGGAGGGTTTTATTATGAAAATATTAGTATTCGACAATTACGATTCATTCACTTATAATCTTGTTCACTTAGTGGAGAAGATAACACATGTTAAAGTGGAAGTACATCGTAATGACCAGATACCGTTGGAAAAAGTAAAGGAGTTTGATAAAATTATTCTATCACCCGGCCCCGGTATTCCTGAAGAAGCAGGATTGTTATTACCGCTGATTAAAGAATATGCAGCAACAAAATCAATTCTTGGGGTATGCTTAGGACATCAGGCTATCGGACAAGCATTTGGAGGAACATTGGTGAATTTGAGTTCGGTGTATCATGGAGTGGCAACGAAAATACAAGTCGTAAGTCGTGAGTCGAAAGTCGTGAGAGAACACTCACGAATCACCACTCACGAATCACGAAAGGATTTATTTGAGGGATTACCTGATGAAATTGAAGTGGGACGCTATCACAGTTGGGTGGTGAGTAAAGAAGGATTTCCGGGTGAATTGGAAATTACAGCCGAAGATGAAAGCGGAATGATTATGGCGTTGCAGCATAAAACGTTTGATGTGCAGGGTGTGCAGTTCCATCCGGAGAGTGTGTTGACGCCGACGGGGGAAGAGATTTTAAAAAACTGGTTGAAGCAATAATTGATAATTGGTTAATGGATAATTGAGAATTGATATGAAAAAGATTTTACAACTTTTATTTGAACATAAAACACTCTCACGTGAGCAGGCGTATGATGTGTTGCTCAACATCGGCAAAGGTGTGTACAATGAACATGAAATAACGGCTTTTATGACGGTCTATCTCATGCGCAGCATTACCATTGATGAATTGCAGGGTTTCCGTGATGCCTTGCTGGAGCTATGTGTGAAAGTGGATTTGAATGGTCATGCAACACTGGATATCGTAGGTACCGGCGGTGATGGAAAGAATACCTTCAATATTTCAACCCTTGCCTGTTTCATCGTAGCAGGTGCCGGACAAAAAGTAGCCAAGCATGGCAACTATGGTGCATCCAGCATCAGCGGTGCAAGTAATGTTATGGAGCAGTTAGGTTACAAATTTTCGAACGACAATGATAAGCTGAAACGTGAAGTAGAAGAAGCAGGTATTTGCTTTATGCATGCACCGTTGTTTCACCCGGCGTTGAAGACCGTTGCACCTATCCGTAAAAATCTGGGTATGCGTACGTTCTTTAACATGCTCGGCCCAATGGTGAACCCTGCGAATCCTGTTTATCAACTAGTGGGTGTGTTTAATCTGGAAATGGCCAGGATTTATAATTATCTGTTGCAACAAACAGAAAAAGCGTTCACCATCATTCATAGTCTGGATGGTTATGATGAAATCTCTTTGACGAATGATACCAAAGTCATTACCAACAAAGGTGAAAGTGTAAAAACGCCGGAACAACTGGGCAAGCGCATGGTATTGCAAACAGATATACAGGGTGGCGCAACGGTGGAAGAATCTGCCAAACTATTTACAAAAATTATAAGTGGAGAAGGAACATGGGCTCAGAATGCAGTGGTGCTTTCCAATGCGGCCATGGGTTTGTATTGCACGGGAAATTATACAAGCTATGATGAGGCGTACAATGCGGCGGTAGAAAGTTTGGAAAGTGGAAGAGCGGGTGAAGTTTTGAAAAAATTGATAGCGGCCCCCTAAATCCCCCCGAGGGAGACTTGCGAACCCGACTAAACTTAAAAGTATCAATATTTAAGATTGTAAAGCATGAACATACTTGAAGCAATCATAGCACGTAAAAAGATTGAAGTAGAAGAACGTAAGGCGATAACACCTGTTGAAGTGTTGCGTCAATCAGCATTGTATGAACAGCCAAGACGTTCCTTAAAACAATTTTTGCTGGATGAAACCAAAACAGGCATTATTGCTGAGTTCAAGCGACGCTCACCCAGCAAAGGAAGTATTAATGAAGCAGCAGATGTAGTGGAAGTAACAGGTGCTTATGCAGTGAATGGCGCCAGTGCCCTGAGTGTATTAACAGATGAACTGTTCTTTGGCGGCAGTACAGACGATTTAATTAAAGCAAGAGTGAATGAAATTCCCATCCTTCGTAAAGACTTTATGATTGATGAATACCAGATTGAAGAGGCCAGAGCGATGGGTGCAGATGTGATACTATTGATTGCCGCTTGTTTAACACCCAATGAAGTTCAACGTCTTGCAGCTTATGCAAAACAGTTGGGACTGGAAGTATTACTGGAACTTCACACCGAAGAAGAGCTGGAGCATATTTATGCGGAAACAGAAATCATCGGCATCAACAATCGAGATTTAAAAACATTTAAAGTAGAGATTGAACGG
>ERZ1066135.320-NODE-320-length-32431-cov-11.465808_pt1 | contig 32431 bp, 27 predicted proteins | sample MGYA00382782_ERZ1066135 | MGnify/ENA primary metagenome ERZ1066135 (study PRJEB33369, sample SAMEA5778365) | biofilm metagenome | biome: Industrial cooling water; feature: Water cooling tower basin; material: Biofilm | place: United Arab Emirates | collected... | reverse complement strand
ACCTGACACTTGTGTAAACACACTGTTGATAGAGCGGCCTACAGCAAAGGATTGATCACCGGGAAGGAATGGATTACCACCATAGATGCTGATAACTTCATTGTAGTTAAATGTAAAGTTGAAAGTAGTGCTCCAGCGAAAACCGTCATTTGTTTTAGGACGGAAGATTTCTGCGGTTAAGCCCAATTCCACACCTTTATTATCCATCACACCCACGTTTTGTACCACACTACCCTGACCTACGGCCCAACTAACCTGACGTGGAAGCAACATATCTTTTGAACGACGACGGTATAATTCAACCGAACCGGTAATACGGTTATTAAAGAAACCATAGTCAACACCAATGTTCACTGTTTCATTTCTTTCCCAGCGAATATTTGGATCACCTAACTGTGTATAGTTGATACCCTGCGCCTGGCTATATTGACCCTGACCGCCAATGATTCCGTAAAGTGTTCTTGAATCAAAGTTTCCAATTTGGTCATTACCGGTTTGTCCCCATGAACCACGGAGGCGGAGTGTACTAACCCAATTTACATTTTGCATGAACTTCTCATTGTCAATATTCCAGCTGGCAATTACACCGGGGAACCATCCAAAGGGGAAGTTGGCACCGAAACGTGAAGAACCATCACGACGGATAACAAATGATAAAGCATAACGGTTATCGTAAGCATAGTTTACACGACCGAAATAACCAACACGCTTATAACCAGTCCAGAACTGACCTACACTTTCAGGAGTAGCTGCAGCATTCACAGTATTAAACTGGAAAGAAGGGAAACCTACACCCGCAGCACTGATGGCTTCCTGCACATCACGACGGTATTCCAAACCTAACAAACCATCAATACGGTTTTTATTGAATGTTTTGTTGAAGTTGAGGGTTTGTGTAGTAAGGAAGTTGGTATTCCAGTTGCTTTCAACAGTACCACGGCCACGTACACCAAAACCATCATTGGTACGAGGGTCACGATATAAGTTACCCTGTACAAGACGATAGTCAAGCGCTACATAAGAACGATAGCTCAACCAGCTTGCAATTTTATAATCTAACGCCAGAGAACCCACTAACTGATTGGTACGTTGGAAACCTGAGTTAAAATCATTTACAGCGATGATATTCTGATTTAACACACCAGCAAGTGCCTGCGTAGGTGGCAAACCAAAATAAGAACCATCAGGATTACGAACAGGGTTTACAGGTATAATGGTAGAAGCAGCAAATGCCGGACTACCAAGGAAAGAACCGCTCACACCAAATGGAAGAGCCTGTTCAAATGAACTGATGTTAAGCTTTGAAGTAACTGTAAGCTTGTCTGTTGCTTTGTGCGTAATATCTGAATTCAATGTATAACGCTTAAAGTCAACTTTATTTACAATAGTACTTTGATAACTGTAAGAACCGGCGAGGTAGAAAGTAGTTTTATCATTACCACCACTCATGTTCAAATCATAGTTCTGGATTTGTCCACGCTGGAAAGCCAGATCCTGCCAATCATAATTAGGAAGAGCTGCGTAAAAAGAGTCTACTCTTTTTTGATCAAATCCATTTAATGCTGTTTGGTTTACACCTGTAACACCGGCATATAATGCCAATGCGTTACGTTGTGCCTGCAAATAGGTGAAAGCAGGGTTTGTTTGAATGCTGGAGTTAAAAATCGCATCTGCACGCATCTCAGTAAACTGCTGAGAATTTAATACAGGCAGCTTACGCATCAACTCTGCACTACCATAATAAGCATTAAAGTTAAACTTGGTTTTACCGGCTTTACCTTTTTTAGTTGTAATAATAACTACACCATTAGAAGCCTGCGCACCATAGATAGCAGCACTGGCCGCATCTTTCAATACGTCAATACTTTCAATATCGTTGGGGTTTAAGAAAGCTAATGGGTTTGATTGTGTAAATGAAGCGTCGTTTCTTACGTTTAACTGCACACCATCCACAATGTAAAGCGGCTGATTACCCGAGAGGTAAGAGCCTGTACCACGGATACGTACGTTAATAGCACCGCCTGGGATACCATTGTTTGCCTGTACCAATACACCCGGAGCACGACCCTGAAGGGCACGGTCAACAGATGCGTTAGGGAGGTTGGCAATTTCTTTACCTTTTACAGAAGAAATGGCACCACCTTCGTCTCTCTTTTTACGTTGCTGATAACCTACAACTACTACTTCCTGCAGATTTTTGTCTTTGGAAGTAAGACTGATACTGAAATTGCTGCGGCTACCCACAGTAACTTCAATATTCTCATAGTTTACGTACGAAAACACCAGTGTTTTGGCACTGGATGGAATGCTTAAACGGAATGTACCGTCGGCATTGGTAGTTGTACCTGTGTTGGTACCTTTTACAGTAACGGAAACACCTACTAGGGGTGATCCATCCTTCTCATCTGTTACTTTTCCCGTAACAGTTTTGTCCTGCGCAGCAACATGCAATACACACATTACAAGCAGCGACAAAAGGCATACAAGTTTTCTCATACTCATTTGGGTTTTTAAATAAAAATTGTTTACTGATCTAAGTGGGAGTTTCTCATGAAGCTGAGCAGTTTCTTGTTCTCAATTCCTTTATTTAAAACTGAGTTTTTTCTGAAAGGCCTGCGAATTTAACAGGTTTTGCTAAAGTTTTGTTTAACTACAGACAATTTTTTGCAAACATTGCTGCACCTGTTGTAGTCAAATTCTTTTATTTCTTGCGTTTATAGCCAGAAGTTGTAAGCAGAAGCACCGGTAATAACACTAAATTGGTAATCATAGCCACCAGCAAAGTGAGTGACGTGAGCCAACCTAAAGCCTGCGTACCCCCAAAATTGGAAAAACAGAAGATAATGAACCCTGCCACCAGAACCAAAGAGGTATAAATGATGGAAATGCCTGTGTGGCGGATGGTTTGCTGAACTGTAGGCACCACCTGATTACTGTTTAACGGAAGCTCCTGCTTGTAATTGATTAAAAAACGGATAGTAACGTCAATGGCAATGCCAAGGGCTACACTGAACACAAGTACCGTACTGGGTTTTAAGGGAATACCCACCCATCCCATAATGCCTGCAGTTAAAACCAGGGGTACAACATTGGGTATAAGTGAGCAAATCAATATTCTGAAGGAGCGGAAAAGATAAAGCATACATAAGGCGATTAATACAAATGCCCAGATAATACTTTCCTTCAAGCCATTAATGATAAAACGGCTGCCCTCCAGAAACGTAACGCTGGTGCCTGTTAACTGAACTGAATATTTGTGCTTTAATCTTGATGAATCAATCCCGGCAGGCGGAGTTTTATTGGCTGCAATTGCAGCTGAGTACTCAATACTATCACGGTTAAATAAGGTATCAATACGTTTTTCAACCGCTGCCAGAATTTTTGGAAGGCTATCACTGCCCACATCAGCCATATTTACACTTATACGGGCCCGTTGTTTGGTACTGTCCATAAAGCTGCTTACCAGTTTACCCAAATTATTTGCTTTTGATGATGTATCGGCTTTAGCTTGTAAATAAGGCGCAAGAAAAGCCAAATCAAAGTCATTGGGCAAAGCATAATTTAAGGTATCTCCATCGTAATATGCCTGTTTTGCAAATTTTAAACCTTCCGTTACGGCAAGCGGCTTTCCCATTTCCGGACGTTCATATAGATATTGCACAAGTGAATCAATCCGCACCAGATTCTGAAGCTGACGGGTTACGCCCTGCTTTCGTTTGGTATCCACTACAATTTCCAATGGCATTACACCTGCAAAATGCTTTTCAAAAAATTTCAAATCGGTATACAACACATCATTTTTAGGAAGATCATCTACAATATAACCTACACTCTTTAAACGAAATATTCCTGCTACAGAAAAAAACAGAATTACAATTGTAGCTGTATAAATGTATTTTGGATGATCAAATACCCAATTCTCAATGCGGAATAAAGTTTTATTAAGCGCCTCATTTTCCAGATAACGAACGTGGCGTGTTTTAGGAGCAGGTAAATAGCTGAGTACTGACGGTATAAATAATAAAGATATCGCAAACAACACCATAATATTGATGCCGGCTACTATTCCAAATTCTTTAAGAATGGCACTGTCAGTTAATGCAAATACAGCAAAGCCAATAGCTGCAGCGATATTGCAAAAGAGTGTAACAATACCCATACGGCCCACCATGTTTGCAAGAGAAATCTGCTTGTTGCCGGTAGCTTTATACTCCGTATGAAATTTGTTGAGGAAATAGATACAGTTAGGAATTCCGATTACTACTATCAACGGCGGTATCAATGCATTGAGCAATGTAATTTTATAGCCAAATAACACCATAGTGGCTAAACTCCAGATAACACCAATTACCACAACCGCCATACTAAGCCACATAGCACTCAAGGAACGGAAGAATAACAAAAGAATAACAGCCGATAAAATAACAGAACCAAACAAAAACAATTTCATTTCATCTGCAATACGTGTACTCATTACCGTACGCACAAGAGGCAAACCGCTTAAGTGTATATCTAATTTATGTTGTGCTTCAAATGCTTGGGCCAGTTTGGTTACAGCTGCTACAACTGTATTACGTTTTTTTGAATTGAGCACATCCCTGTTAATGCGTACACCAATAGTATAAACATTTGTTTCAGGATTGTAGAGCAGATTTTTGTAGAAAGGAAGCAGCCTTAATTTTTGAGCAGCACTGTCCAGCTCAGTTTGTGTAAGTAACCGATCTTCAAAAACCGGTAAGGCCTTTAATTTTTCCGAAACTGAATCTTTTACCAATTCCACCACAGAACTGATGCTCAGCACATCTTCAATACCCGGTATTTTTTTTATATCTTTTTGAAGCTGAGCAAACGCATTAAAAAAAGCAGCGTCAAACATTTTTGGCTGCTCAAAGCCCATGACCAGCAAATTACCATCTTCACCAAACTGCTGTTTAAATTCAACATACTCTTTATACTTGGGATGATTAACCGGGATGGCTTTTGCAAATTCATAACTTAACTGAACTTTTAAAGCAAAAAAAGTCATAACACCGGTTGAAGCCAGCACCAGCATCAACATCCATAAACGGTTTTTCAGAATCCATCTGCCTAATTTATACCACATAACAGGTTGCTTCTTTGAAAAGCAGGACAAAGAAACGGCATTTGGGTTGAATCCTTTCTAAAAGTGCGCATGAATTGCATGCATAAAAAAATCTATTTTTGAGGGAATGATTTTACGATACCTATTTGTACAAATTTTGATTGTATGTGCGGTTTCAGCATCAGCACAGCTTCAGCCCGTAGGTGAGTGGCGGGAACATCTGGAATTTCAGCCGGCATCAAGGGTTACTTATTCTGATGAGTATATTTATCTTGCTTCAAAATTTGGAATTTTCCGTGTAGGAAGAACTGATAACGTAATTGAGCGTTTTTCAAAGGTTAATGGCCTCAATGATATAGGCATCAGCACAATAAAGTATAACAATTCAACACAACAACTGCTTATTGCTTATACTAACAGCAACCTCGATCTATTTACAGAAAACAACATCATTAATATTCCCTTTATTCTGCGAAGTAATGTAACAGGTGATAAACGCATAAATGATATCTTTTTTCTGAATGAAAAAGCCTATCTCTCCTCAGGGCTGGGTATCATTGTTGTAGATATGAAAAAATTTGAAATCAGCAATACCTACTATATTGGAAATAACGGATCAGCACTTCGTGTAAATTGTGTTGCTGCTGATGCATCAAGGTTGTATGCAGCTACAGATGAAGGTGTAAAAGCAGCTAATCTAAACGCTTTAAATCTTTCTGATTTCAGAAACTGGAATAACCTCGGTACAGGACTGCCGGCAGGCAGTATTCAAAAAGTATTTGCATTACAAAACAAAATATATGCACAGGCAGGAAACCGTTTATACATGCTCACAAATAATACATGGAGTATTGTGTATGATGATGGTACCCGGTGGCAAAATCTAAATGCAACAGATACTGAAATACTTATTTGTGCTGAAAACGCCGGCTGGGCTGACAGATATATAACAGTATTTAACACCGGTACGAATACACCTGTTACAAGAATCAGCAATTTACAGCAGCTGCAATTTCCTTATCAGGCTACAAAAAGCGGTAATGAAATTTTTGTTGCAGATTTTGGTAAAGGGTTAATACGTATTAATGGAAATGCAGCATCAACTGTTACACTCAATTCACCATTTGGTCCGCTTGATGGTGATATGATTTTTACCAACAACACCCTCTATGTGGGCGGAGGAAGCATTAATGAAGCTTGGAATTACAGGTTCAACTTTACAGGATTCTTTACTTTTGAAAATAACACATGGACTAATTACAGTCGCCCTGCTATTCCATGGATGGATACCATACAGGACATTATTACCATAGCAGTTGATCCCAGAGATAAAAAAGTATTTGCCGGCTCTTTCAGAGGAGGATTGGTGGAATTTGAAAGTGCAACGAAATTTAAAATTTATAAACAGGGAAGTGCTATTGGTGAAACCATAGGCGACCCCGGGAGTTACAGGGTTGGCGGACTTGCATTTGATACAGACAATAATTTATGGATCAGCAATTTTGGTGCACCTAATAATTTTGTGGTGAAGAAAGCTGATGGCACCTGGAAGCAAATGCGGGTACCCTTTGTGATTCAGGATAACATGGTGGGAAAAATTGTGATTGATGATGCCAATCAAAAATGGATACAGGTACCACAGGGTAACGGAGTGTATGTTTTTAACCACGGTGCATCTATTGATAATACAGGAGATGACAGGTGGAAATGGTTCAGAACCGGAAGAGGCAATGGTAATTTGCCTTCGAACGTTGTAAATAGTATTGTAAAAGATAAAGACGGATTTATCTGGCTTGGTACTGATAAAGGAATAGCAATTGTTCAATGCCCCGGTGAAGTGTTTGCTGCCAATGCGTGTGAAGCATTTCAACCCGTTGTTCAGTTTGATAATTTTGCAGGCCTGCTCTTTCAGGACGAGGATGTGCGTGCAATGGCGGTGGATGGCGCTAACAGAAAATGGGTAGGCACAAGAAATGGTGTTTGGTTAATAAGTGCAGATGGTGAAAAAGTGATTAAACGTTTTACAGCACAAAACAGTCCGTTACTGAGTAATGAGATTATTAAAATTGCCATTGACCCTGTAAGTGGTGAAGTATTCTTTTCAACGTTCAATGGCATTTGCAGCTACAGGAGTACAGCCACAGAAGCCACTGAAAAAAATGAAAATGTTCTGGTATTTCCCAACCCTGTTCCAAGTGGTTACAATGGTCAAATAGCAATACGTGGTTTGGCGAATAATTCATTTGTAAAAATTACAGAGCTTAACGGCCGCTTGGTGTTTCAAACAAGAGCACTGGGCGGACAGGCTGTGTGGAATGGTAATGATTATAAAGGGCAACGGGTGAGCAGCGGTATGTATTTTGTTTTAGTAACAGATGAAGCGGGTGTGGAAAAAGCAAGAACGAGAATTGTGTTTGTGAAGTAGTCCACAGACAAGAGTCGATGGTCGACAGCAGCGTTTCATATCAGTAGCATAACAATGAATAGCAATCATTTCTTTTGAGCACTCCACTACATACAACAAAGGCTATTATTCTTCGTGCAGTAAAGTATGGTGAAACGAGTTTAATTATATCCGCCTATACAGAGTTGTTTGGTTTACAGAGTTATATTGTGCAGGGTGTGCGTACTGTTTCAAAAAAAGGAAATGCAAAAGCCAATTCTTTTCAGCCGGGAGCTGTTCTGGAACTTGTAGTGTATCATAATGAACTCAAACATTTAAACCGCATCAAAGAGTTCCGATGGAGTTATTTGTACAAACAGGTAATGAGTGATGTAGTAAAGAATTGTGTACTGCTATACATGATTGAACTGCTCCAGAAATGCATCAAGCAGCCGGAACAAAATCCGGACTTATTTTATTTTACAGAAGAAGCGTTGGTGCAATTAGATATGGCAGATGATACTGTTACAGCCGGACTGAGCATTTATTTTGCATTGCACTTAACCACCTTCTTTGGTTTTCAGATTAATAATGAACAGAACTTGCCTGTATTGGATTTGCACGAAGGAAAATTTACCGATGTTCATCCGCAGCATGCGTATTATGCTGATGGTAAAACAGCCGCTCTTATTTTTGAATTGCTGAAAGTGATGCAGCCTGATGAACTGAAGGAAGTACCCATGAATCATGTTCAACGAAGAGCTGTACTGGAAGCGTTGGAAACTTATTACGCTCTGCATCTTTCTGAATTTGGAAAGATGAAAACACTACCGGTGTTAAAAGAAGTATTGGCTTAAACAATTATTGATGATGAACTGAAATCTTCATTCAATAACACCACTCCCGGCTTCTTCCCTTCTTCAAAACTACCAAGCGTATCATTCCATTGTAATGCTGCAGCACCGTTGCTGGTGGCCATTTGCAAAACCTGTTCTTGTGTAAGTGATGTGTGCAGTAATAAGGATTGCATTTCTTTGGCAATGCTTAATTGCCAGTTGCTGCTGTAACTATCAGTACCCAGCACCGTGTGGCAATTATGTTTTAAAAACAATTCAACCGGCGGTACTTTACCTTCAATGTACAGATTGGCGTTGATGCAGAAGCAATAGATGAGTTTCAGATTGTTTGTTGCTGCGTATGCATTGGCCCATACAATATCTTCCTCGGGCATGTACGTGTTATGAATTAAGAAAATAGTTTGACCATTGTTGAAATACGGTAACACGGAACGGATGCTGCTTTTGCCGGTAACAGGAAAAGGCGAACTGTTCATTCCGAATATTTTGAATAGTTTCAAATAGTCACCGCCACCTGTTTTGTACAACTCGTCTTCAGCAGGATGTTCCTGGTTGTGTATTGAAATAATTTGATTTTTTGTGGCAGCATTAATCAACTCAAATGTTTTGGGCGAAATACTGTAAGGAGCGTGGGGAACCAATGAAGTACGAGGTAAGAGGTACGAAGTACGAAGTGCCTCCTCCATTTCACTCGCTACTTGTTTGTAGTGACTAAAATTTTCAGTTGCTTTTTCATCCGTAAAGCTCAGCACTTCTACAAAATTTTGCCAGCGGATTTTGCTTTTGCTTTTTATTGGAGCCGTATCAGCAGTATTGCCAATATCACCTACGGCCACAATACCGTTATCATACATTTCTTTTTCGGCTTTTATAATTTCCTGTTGTATGACGTGAGGTTCAAAACCACGCTTGGTAACAACCGAACACAAAAATTCAATCAATCCTGTATGCGGAGGAATGACGTTTTTGAGATGACTTAATTCCAGATGGCAATGACAGTTAATTAATCCGGGTGTGAGAATGCCTTGCCAGTGCTCAACATCATCACCTGCTTCTGCTGCTGAAACAATTGCTTCAACAGTTCCATCAGCGGCAGTGATCAGTACTTCGTTTTCGTTTCTGAAACGGTAACCGTCAAAGAGTTGAGTTGCTTTGAATTTCCTGTATGCCATGCGTTGATTTCTGTTAACTTTGCTGCCCTTCGGTTAAGAAGAAAGCTGCATAGAATTACCCGGTGTACAAGTGTGCGACGCAACGAACGTAATATAGCAGCACCTCAGCCGGAAACATAAAAATAAGCGTTTAATGTTAGACAAGTTAGAAGCAATACAGGCACGTTTTGATGAAGTGGGGGTTGCCTTAACCAATCCTGAGGTTGTGGGCAACAATCAAAAGTTTTCTGCACTCAGTAAAGAGTACCGCAGTTTGGAAAAAATTGTAACTGCACGCAAAGAATATTTGCAGTTACTTAATGATGTTACAAGTTACAGAGAAGCATTGAATGGTAATGATGAGGAGTTGCGTGAACTGGCGAAGCTGGAATTGCCTGAACTGGAAGAGCGTAAAGAGCAAATGGAAAAATATATTCGTCAGTTGTTAATACCCAAAGACCCGCAGGATGATAAAAATGCCATTATTGAAATACGTGCAGGAACAGGTGGTGATGAAGCCAGTTTGTTTGCAGGTGATTTGCTGCGTATGTACATTAAGTATTGTGAAAAACGTGGGTGGAAAACGGCGGTGTTAAGTGAGAACGAAGGAACGGTGGGTGGTTATAAAGAAGTGCAGTTGGAAGTTACGGGTGATGATGTTTATGGCATTTTAAAATTTGAAAGTGGTGTGCACCGTGTACAGCGTGTGCCGGCAACAGAAGGTAGTGGCCGTGTACATACAAGTGCTGCTACTGTTGCTGTGATGCCGGAAGCAGAAGAAATTGATTTTGAATTAAGAGAGAGTGATGTAAAAATGGAAACATCAAGAAGTGGCGGAGCAGGTGGACAAAACGTAAACAAAGTTGAAACCAAGGTACAGCTTACACATATACCCACCGGCACAGTTGTGATTTGCCAAACAGAACGTACACAGCTTGCTAACAGAGAGAAGGCGATGCAGATGATGCGTACCAAGTTGTATGAAGAGCAGGTGCGTAAACATGAAGAAGAAATTGCAAGGCAGCGTAAAAGTCTGGTGAGTACAGGCGACCGTTCAGCAAAAATCAGAACCTATAATTTCCCGCAGGGCCGTGTTACCGATCATCGTATTGGGTTAACGCTTTACAACCTGGATGCGGTGTTGAATGGCGAAATTGAAGAGTTGATTGATGCACTGCAGTTTGCTGAAAATGCAGAAAAACTCGCCACACAGAATTAATTTCAGAATAAATTTTTTGAGTTCGTTATAAAAGGTAGCTTTTTAGGCTACCTTTCTATTTCTATTTATCATTTAAAACTTACCACTATGTTAGAGCAACTTTTTAACCTCGTAAAAGAACAGGCCGGCAGTACCATTATTAATAATCCTGATATACCCAATGAGCGAAATGATGAAGCAGTAGGCGAAGTAACCAACAGTATTACCGGTGGTTTGCAAAACGCATTGGCGGGCGGTCAGTTTAAGGATGTATTAAAGTTGCTGGGCGGTGCAGGGGGTGATTTACAAAACAATCCGCTGGCATCTCAACTCAGCGGAAATGCGGTTAGTAATCTGATGAATAAATTCGGATTAAATGAAGGGCAGGCAGGCAATATTGTAAGCAACCTCTTGCCCGGTGTATTGCAGAATTTTATTTCAAAAACAAATAATCCCAATGATAACAGTTTTGATTTGCAGGGCATCTTCAGCTCGCTCACCGGCGGTAGCAGCAATGGTTTGGATTTACAGGGATTGCTGGGCAAAGTAACACAGGGCGGACTTGACAGAGATGGTGATGGCGATACGGATTTGAATGATGTGATTAGTATGGTAAAAAGCGGTGCTTCGCAGCAAAGCGGCGGTGGCGGATTGATGGATATTGCCAAAGGATTATTTGGAAGATAAATTTCAGAATGTAATAAAGGCGCCGCTGATTTTTCAGCGGCGTTTCTATTATAAGTTAAACCAGTAGTTGAGCTTTACTACCAATGCGTGATTTTTCTGCTGAAAGCGGTTATCGGCCCCTACAGTTTCGGCAAACATGTTATTGGTGTAGACAATAAATAAATCACTCATAGGTTTAAAGCGCCATTGAAAGCGGGTGTTGATATTGATGTTATTGATTTGATTGTTGTATTGAATAAATGTTGTCCAGAACATGCTTCGTGAAAACGTAATATCAGCTCTTGGGCCGATAATCCAGAAATCAGCATTGTTATACCCTTGCGGTAAACGAATACGATTGTACGTGGCACTCAGCTGTACCAATGCCCATGGTTGAAAACGATAATTAATATCAGCCGTTATACTTTGAATTTTCCCGTTAAAATAGCCGCCAAAACGTGTTTGTATATTATAGAAAAAGGGTTTGCGAAAATTGGAATTAAAATTAATTCTTGTGGTGTTATAGTAATATGCTGTTCCCTCTTTCAATACTAAAAACCCCGGTTGGTTTTTATTGGTGGGATCAAAATCATCAAAGAGATACGTGTATTCTCTCCTGAATGGTCTTGCATTCAATTGTGCAAGATTTTGAAAACGGATATTGAATAAAAGATTCGCATCCCAATCAGTAATACGATTGTCAAACAAACTGTAAATGATATCATAGTCTAAACCAACGCTCCAGTTATTAATGATTTTTGATAACCCATTCTTTGGAAAAAAAACTTTGTTGGCTGTGGAAGCACTTCTGTAAAAACCGGTACGAGGTACAAATCCCATTTCGGCACGATAGTCTTTTCCTACAGCATAGTTATTGACTTCAAAGTTTAAAGTGGGTTTCGAAAAACGTACCAAGGCGCCGGATGAATAAGCACCTTTGGGTTGATTAGGTTGAAAGGATTGATGGTAATACCACTTGCCTTGCCAAAAGCCATTGGCTGATGCCATATTCATATCCAGGCCCAGCACACGGTTGTATTGATTGATAGGCCGGGTTTTTTCGTTGATAATATTTTCTTTATTGGCAAAGAGGAAGGCAATATTACTTCTTGTAAAAATACGGCGTTGTAAAGTAGCTACTGTAAAATTGGTGGATGGCGTACTGTCGCTTTTTACATAGGCCGTTTGCATATTTAAAAAACCAATGCGCCAGTCTTTGTTGATACGTCCGCTGAGGCGTGCACCGCCGAGGATGGGTACTTTCTCAGCCAGACCTGTTTTGGTATTATTAAAAATGCCGATGCGGCGGGAAAAGAAGGGATTGGTACTGCCATCACCAAAGCTGTTGAACAAATCATTGTTTTCAATAAAAAACTGGCGACGCTCGGGAAAGAATAACTCAAAACGGCTCAGATTGGTAACCTGCCGGTCTACTTCAACCTGGCTGAAATCAGGATTCATGGTTAAATCAAGATTTAAAGAAGGTGTTACCGCCACTTTTGCATCAAAGCCGGCATTGGCTAATGTTTTACCCGTGTTGTTAACTTTGTCTTTGTTGGTCTCAAGTATTGTATAAGGTATAAAGGACACATTCGTACCTGCTTTAGGTGGCGGTTCTTTCCATTCAAGTGTACCTGAAAATGTTTGGTCAGCCATTCTAAAACCTCGGGGTACAGGTGCCCAGCCGCTTCGTTCATTACGATGCAAATCGTTTCGCACAAAATTGATATTCCATAAATTTTCACCAGAGGTTATTTTGTAGCGAAGTGTTTTAAACGGAATAGCTATTTCTATTTCATAACGATCCTCATAATTTTTAACAGCACTAAACCATTTATTATCCCAATCAAAGCTTACACTGCTGCCATTGGCTATAAGTCCTTCTTTTTGCACATTGTAGGGGCTCACGGCAAAATAAAATCCGTTAAGATTGTCCCGAAAAGGATCAATACTTACCAAAAACAAATCGGTAGTACCATCAGTGAAATCTCTGCGGAGCGATTGTACAGTGTATTTTTTGGGTTGATAACATACGGCTGCTATGTAAAGAAACTTATCATCAAACAAAACCTTTACCTCAGTTCTGGATAATGCGTAGGATGTATCAAAGGGAAAACTCTGTTTAAAATTAGTAATGAGTTTGCTTTGCACCCATGCTGCTTCGGTAATGAATCCATCTACCTTGATAACTTCGTATGTTTTAGTAATAGCGCAGCGAAAGTTTTTTTCATTAAACGTTTCCTCCTGTGCCATCGAAAGAAGGCTGAACCCAAGAGAAAATAAAAGGATAGTAAGCTTAAAATAATTTCTCAATTGCTGTTAATTTTTTGCGACCGGCAAAAATAGGCTTTGGCATGGTTTTGGGCTGTAAACAGATGTGACGGGTGGTTTCAGAATTTTTTAACAGGTAGCAAATAAACTTTCCCGTGTGTTGTGCGTCTATTGTGTGTAAGTTCTTTAAAAGCAGTCAAATTTTCTCATAAGCAGTTAGTTTTGGTTACGGTCCCGATTTCTATTGGGACCTGTTTTAAAACTTCAACTTTATGACAAAAGCCTGACATGACTTTAACAAAGTGATAAGCAGCAGATTGATAGAATAGCAGGAACTTTGCAGTATAAGATTTTAAGATAAATTTTTTCTCATAAGCAGTTAGTTTTGGTTGCGGCCCCGGTTTCCACCGGGGCTTATTTTTTTGCTGAAAGCAAAAGCCTCACAGTACAGCAGCTTATTAAGAAAACTATTGAGAATAAATTTCTTTGAGATTTTTCTTTTGCAAAAAAAGAAGTTCGATATTTAGTGAAACATTCTTTTATGACTTATGTACGTAAAAATACCCCCCCCCCCCCGCAAAACCTGCATTCAGGCTTAAGCCCTCCTGTAGTTGTAATTTCAATTTATTCAAATGTTGCTTTATTATTAGGTGATATTAAAACTTGAGTTATGAAATACAGCTTTATTTTTTTACTCTTTACCATTTTTGTTTTTTCTGCTTCTTTAAAATGCAAGAAAACACCGGCCCCGCCACCTTTATCCACTACAGAACAATTACCGCCTGCCACGCAGGAAGGTAAAAATACTTTTGGGTTTTTGCTGAATGGAAAAGTATGGGTTCCAAAGGGAAATAGCGGTTCTTCAAATCCAAGTTGGTATTATGATGCTGGTTTAAACAATGGATCTTTTAACATGGTAGCAACATGAACTGAGAAAGTTGGAGATACAAATTTTACTGGATTTAGTCTTTCATTCAACAATTTCTCTACTGGTCGATATAATATGAATATTGACAGCAGTAAAGCCGGGACGTTTACAAATAGTCTTAACTTTTGTTATTATAAATGGAAAGATACCATAACTAATCATAATTCTTTTGTGAACATCACCAAGTTTGATACTCAAAACCGAATCATAGCGGGCACATTTGAATTTACACTTTATAAACCCGGTTGTGATACAATGCGTATTACAAAGGGCCGCTTTGATGTAAAATATTAATTCACCTCTCAATTTATTACTTATGAGACAGTTTAAAGCCTGCATGCTGCTGGCACTAACCTTCTTTTGCCTTCACTTTACTGCAACAGCACAGGATGTGCTTAAAACACAGCTTGATAATATTTTTCAAAATGTAAACAAATCACAGGTACCTACAGGCTATTTAGAAGAGTACGGGCCAGGCATGGTACCCTTTGATATTTTTAACGGGGTACTTACAGACAGTAACCGTGTGGATGCACCACTCTGGCATGCGCTGTATGGCAACCTGCGTGCCTCCTGTATTTTTGGCAGCCCCAATATTCCTGATTTTACAACAGTGAATACGGGCATTAACAGTTACACAAATCTTACCAGCCAAACTGCGGCCATTCCCTTACTGCTTATGAATTACAGCGCCCTTAATGAAAATGCCGTGCAGCAAAACCTGTTTACAGTGAGCAATAACCAAATTTTTGATGTACCCGGCCGCACCCAAAGCCCTTACCAGCAGCGCCTGTTGTTTGCTGCTGCACCTTCCATAGGGGTAAGCAATAATGGAAGTATTACCGTTCTTTTCCGCAGTGAATTGTTTTATACCAATACGGGTAAAACCATCAGCAACCTGCAGGTAGATTTTAACGACGGGCAGGGCTACCGCACTATTAACCTCAATACGCCTTTTACAAAAAATTATACTGATACCGGTTATAAACGCTGGCGAATAAAACTCAATTGTACAGATGCCAGCAGCTATCAATGTTATGCAGAGTTTTATGTAAAGCGTATTACTACAACAGGTGTAGCAGGCAGGTATAGTGATGGGCCACCTGATATTATACAGAATTTTAACGCTGTACCGGGTGTACATAGCGGTGCAACAGTTTCAGTACGTTTTAGCCGCAGAGGAACTGAACGTACGCTGAATAAACCATTGATTGTTGTAGAAGGCTATGATGCAAGTAATGTAGCTCCGTTCATTAGAACTGACCCATATAATTTTGAACGTTTTCTTTTTGATTTAGACAATGAACCTTCTACAAATTATGATTTCAGCGGAGCCCTTGATTTAAACGCCGGTTATGATTTGGTGTTTATTGATTTTAACAATGGTACAGATGATATTTTAAGTAACGCCGCTTTGGTACAACAAGTGCTTAACTGGGTTAATAGCACTAAAGCCAGCAACCCCAACCCAGAGCAAAATGTGGTAATGGGAATAAGTATGGGTGGTTTAGTGGCACGTTATGCACTGGCGCAAATGACAAAAAGCCCAACGCAGTTTCCGCTGGGTACACAAACACGCCTGTTCATTAGTTTCGATAGCCCGCACCGTGGTGCTAATGTGCCTTTAAGTGTACAATATTTACTCCAAATGTTGGCGAGCTATACTGTAGGTGGCATAAATCTTGGACAGGTGCCTATAATTCAACAAGCGAATGCTTTAGTTCAGGAAACAGCTTCGCAACAAATGTTAATCTGGCGGGCTACAGGTGCAAATACTTTTACTGCTAATACTTTTTTAGATGGGGTTTACCGTAATATGATAACTTTTAATCCGAGAGGCCCACAACCAACTTATCGTTTTATTGCAGTAAGTAATGGTTCTGAATGTGGAGTAAGTACGCTTTCTCCTTACAGTAATTTGGTTGATGCGCAGGACAGGTTTGTCTTTCGCAGGCCATGGATTCTAAGAAGAACACGTGTAAGTTTAGATTTGAATTTAAAGGCAATGCCCATTGGGATCTCCTCAACGTATTGCTTATCTAAAGTTTACTGCAAGGGTAAGGATGTTCTTCGGTACAATAAACTTGCTTATAGATAATTTTCCTGAGTTTCTGAACAGCAACTCTCCAGCAAATACACTTCCGTGGGATGGAGTGCCGGGAGGTACACAAGGCTTAAGAAGTAACCTGCCCAATAACCTACCCGTGCAAACGGGGCCTTTAAATATGTTTATTATTCTGAATGATTTGGGTGTTTCCGGCACTTTATCCGGCAATAATTTTCTGGCAGATAATTTTTGCTTTGTACCAATAGTAAGTGCTCTAGATATCACAACTATTAATTCTGCTTCTCTCACCGCACCCTATGTAGCCGGAGTAAGCCCATCCAATCCTTCACGCAGTACTAATTTTATTGCGCAGGAAAGCCCCTCGGCTGCGAATAATAATTTACCCAATAATCTTGATCATCCACGGTTTACTGAAAGGAACGCAAGATGGTTATACAATGAAATGGAGAGTGTTGCTAACAATAATCTAAACTGTTCTCCTGATTGTCAGCCGCAAAGTTTTTCAATTAATGGCAGTAATAATCTTTGTACCAGCGGCCAGTATAGATTTAACCAACTGCCACCTCACGGCAGTATTACATGGTCAGTTTCAAACCCATCAGCAGTTTCCTTATCTTCAACAACCACAAACCCTGTTACATTAACCCGAAACGGGTCTTTTAACGGGTTGGTTACGCTTACAGGAACTGCAGTTATTTGCGGCCAAACTTATACATCTTCATTACAAATTTTTGGAGGGCCTCCTGATACTTATGCTTATTACAATTCCCCCTATGGATCATCTGATCTTGCATTGTGGAGTAATTTTGGAAATACCGTATATAATCCTGCGTGTATCAATACAATTATTAATGTAACTCCTTTTATACCTCTGGGTGCTTTTGCAACATGGACTGTTACTCCAAACGGATCCGGAATAACCTGGGAGCAGGTTGGAAATAACTTACGCTTCAGTTTTATTCAAACGGGTCAAACACTAACCGCAACAGTAACAGTTCAAAACGAATGCGACAGCAAAGTATTAACCTATTTATTTGAAGGTGTGAACGGAGTAGGAAATTGCGGCAGCGGCCAGCAATTGAGAGTTAATTCAAGCCCCAATCCTGCATCAAATCAAGTGAATATAAACGTTGATGTTCAGGCTATGCAGCAAATGGGTATTAATAATCCTGCATGGCTGCAAATAAAAAATATCAAGCTCTTCAGCAATTCTGGTATTTTGAGAAAAGAATTCAACTACCCTAACGGCACGCAAAATGTAAACATTAATGTTAATGACCTGAGCAATGGTTTATATCGTTTACAGATAACCAATGGAATACAAACTGTAAACAGAATGATTTTAATACAAAGGTAATCGTTTACAGATAGAGATAATCTAAGCCCTGTCAGAGTTAAAGACAGGGCTTATTTTTTTGGGCAATCAAAGCACCCAAAAAAGCTCCTGCTCCATCCGCCACCATATCGCCCACACTAAAATCCCTGCCAGTATAAATTTGTATAAACTCCATGGTAATGCCGTATAAAGTAGTAACGAAAGCCAGCATGAAAGTAATGGTGAAGGTTACAGGTTTGCCCTGGTTGATATACTTTATCCATAACCATGTGAGCACAAAAAATAAAAAAGCATGAACGAGCTTATCAATTTGCATTTGATTGAACCATGTTTCATTAAACAGCCCGCTGCCCGGCATAGCCAGTAATACAAAAACAATAGCCGACCAGATTATGGTCGGCCATTTTGTAGAAAGATATTTTTGAATTCGTTGATTCATTATGCAACAGAAGCTTCATAGGCAGCGGCATCCATGAGCGCTTCAACATCAGCAGGGTTATTCACCGTCATCTTAATCATCCACCCTTCACCGTAAGGATCGTTATTCACACTTTCGGGCTTGTCATTCAAAGCACCGTTTACTTCGGTAATCGTTCCAGCTATGGGTAAAAACAAATCACTAACTGTTTTTACAGCTTCTACAGTACCAAACACCGTTTCAGCATCAAGACTTTGACCCACTGTATTAATGTCAACATACACAATATCACCCAATTCACGCTGGGCAAAATCAGTAATACCGATGGTGGCTACATTGCCATCTAATTGAATCCATTCATGGTCTTTTGTGTAACGGAGATTACTAGGAAAGTTCATGCTTTTTATTTTGTGTGATGAGGCCGCTAAATTCAAGAATTCAGGCGAATAAGAAAAATAAAATTTGAATTAAAATCCATTTTGCTGAAAATACAGCAATACATGGTCTTTTATAAAATCCTCCTGCTCTTTCATACCCATTACCGGCATGGCTTTGAGCTGTTTAAAATGAGGCCAGCCGTCATCATCCGTTCGCTCATACTCAAAATAACCACTCTGGCTCAACAGCGAACAAACAGCTACATGTATTAAATCCTGTTTTTGCTCTTTGGTAAACTTGCCTTTGATTTCGCCAAACTCCTGAATACCGATGAGGAAAAGTACGGATTCCAAATCGGGCTTTTTACCAAACCGGTCTACCAGTTTATGCTCCAGGTTCATCCACCTTACAAACAAATCATTTGATGCATCCATATGGCAAAGATAGATGAAGCGGGTGTAAAGCGGATAGCAGAAAGCCGGTAGCCTGCAGTAGTTAGTTATAAGTGAATACAATGAGCAAACTCAAAATTTATGTAACGTACTAAAGACTTTTGGCTATGGGCTACAAACTGAATAAAAAATGGCTTCGTTTTTGCAAACAAACCATTCTTTGAAATCAACCGTTTATCAACCGAATCAGTTTTAAACAATCATAGTTTGTATTTTCACCCAAAAATCAACAGGCATGTTACCAACCGCTGAAGACATACAACAACTCAATCAAAAAATACAGTTAAGCAGTGCTTTTCTTGACCGGCTTCGTGCAGAAGTAAACAAAGTACTTGTGGGGCAGCAATACATGGTTGACAGGCTGTTGATTGGCCTTTTGGGCAATGGACATATTTTGCTGGAAGGTGTGCCCGGCCTTGCCAAAACACTCACCATTAAAAGTTTAAGCCAGGCTATCAATGCAAAATTCAGCCGCATACAATTTACACCAGATATGCTGCCTGCTGATGTAATTGGCACCATGATTTACAACCAGCAGGAAAATAAATTTTTTGTACGCAAAGGTCCGGTGTTTGCCAATTTTGTATTGGCAGATGAAATAAATCGAGCCCCTGCTAAAGTACAAAGTGCGTTGCTGGAATCCATGCAGGAGCGGCAGGTTACCATTGGTGAGCATACGTATCCGCTGGAAGAACCATTTCTTGTTTTAGCTACACAAAATCCATTGGAGCAGGAAGGCACTTATCCCTTGCCTGAAGCACAACAGGATCGTTTTATGTTGAAAGTAGTAATTGGATATCCCACCAAGCAGGAAGAGCAAATGATTCTTCGTCAAAATACACAACAAACCGTTTCAGCTCCGGTGAATCCTGTTGTTGCCATCAGGGAAATTACAGAAGCAAGACAATTAGTTCGCACCATTTACATGGATGAAAAAATTGAACAATACATATTGGATATCGTATTTGCCACACGCTATCCTGATCAATATGGATTAAGCAATATCAAACCCTTAATCAGCTATGGCGGTTCACCACGTGCTACCATTAATTTATCACTTGCAGCAAAAGCTATGGCCTATTTAAACAAACGAGGCTATGTAATACCGGAAGATGTAAGAAGTATAGCAGCTGATGTACTGCGTCATCGCATTGGTCTTACATACGAAGCTGAAGCTGAAAACATTTCAGCAGAAGAAGTAATTAAGCAGGTGTTGAATGCAGTGAAGGTGCCATAATAATTAGCTAATGTGCTAATCTGCCAATGAAAATACATCATTAATTATTTAATAACGCAATAACTCTTCCTTGCTCACTACTGAAGAAATATTAAAAAAAGTTCGTTTACTTGAAATTAAAAGCAAGCGGCTCACCAATCATATGTTTACAGGTGAGTATCATTCGGCTTTTAAAGGGCAGGGTATGAGTTACAAAGAAGTGCGTGAGTACCAGCCGGGTGATGATGTGCGGTTTATTGACTGGAATGTAAGTGCACGCTACGCACATCCGTTCAGTAAAGTATTTGAAGAAGAACGGGAGCTTACTGTTTTTTTGCTGATTGATAACAGCAGCAGCATGAGCTTTGGCACACATCTGCAACGTAAAAAAGACCTTGTTACTGAAATTGCAGCTGTACTTGCCTTTAGTGCCGTAAACAACCAGGATAAAGTAGGTGCCATTTTGTTCGGCAATAAAGTTGAGAAGCTTATTGTACCGAAAAAAGGAAAACAGCATACATTATACATTGTACGGGAAATGCTTTCAACAGATGCGGAAGCAGGTGCAACTAATTATACGGATGCTTTTCGAATGTTCAACAATTTTAACCGCCGCAGAAGTATTTGCTTTTTCATCAGTGATTTTTTGGGAACTGGTTTTGAGGAAGCAGTACGTGTAGCTGCCGGCAAACATGATGTAATAGGCATTAAAATTTATGATGCACTGGATATGAAACTACCCGATATGGGCCTGCTGGAAGTAATGGATATCGAAACAGGAACGAAACGTTTGCTTGATACAACGAATGCTTTTGTGCGTCATGAGTTTGAACAGGATTTTCACCGCCATAACAATTATGTAAAAGAAGTATTTCAAAAAGCCGGCGCCGATCTATTGCACATGCGTGCCGGAGATGATTACGTAAAAGTGCTTCAAAAGTTTTTTATTAACCGCAGCCGATGATGAAGAAAGTAGTTTCATGGATAGTTTGCGTGCTTGCTGCTGTGGTTACACATGCACAAATAACTCCTGTTGCAAGCAGCAGTAAAGAACAAATTTTAATTGGCGAATCTGTACAACTCACCTTTGAATTAAAAGCAATCGAAAAGAACACTGCAGTACTATGGAAGTTGCCGGACAGTGTTTTGCATTTTGAATTTGTAAAGTTTGATACAGCTGACCTTTTTAAGAAAACAATTACCATTACAAGCTGGGATAGCGGCGCATGGAAATTTGAAGGCGTAAAGGTTACTGTACCTTCAACAGTTAATGGCAAACCCACCGCTTTGGCTTTCCCGCCGGTTACTGTAAATGTAATATACGATACTACAGGCTCGGCAATTTTAAACGATATTAAACCCATTATTGAAATCAGTAATATTGGTGAAGATGGGATCGCATATTCCATTATTGGAACTGCTGTACTTAGTTTGCTCCTTTTAATTTATATATTCAGAAGATGGAAACAAAAACTGCAATCTGCTTCTGCACCAGAACCCATAACGGGCGCCTATGAAGAATTTGAAAAAGCACTGTTACAGTTAAAGGAAAAGAACCGCAGCTCGCAACAGGAACAGAAAGAAATTTTCACGCAACTGAGTTTTATAGTTAAGCGTTATGCTGAGCGGACGTTCAGGCAATCTTATACCTCATATACAACGGATGAAACTGCTGTTCATCTTTCGCCTGTTGCAGGACGTGATGAAACAAATACACTTACTCAGGTACTTCGCCTGAGCGATGCTGTGAAATTTGCAAAATTTACAGTTCCTGAGCATGATTGTACTGCTGCTTTTAACTCAGTTGAAACTGCCATCAAACACATTCATCAACAAATGAACGCATGATAAACGAGTGGCTGCAACATATCAACTTCGCTTATCCCTGGCTTTTGTGGCTACTGTTGCTGTTACCAATTATGACCGCTTGGTATATTATCAAACAACATACACAACAATCTTCCTTCAAAATTTCTTCTTTATCAATATACAAGTATCATTCTACTCTGAAGAATATACTGCTGCACCTTCCTTTTGTTTTAAGATTACTTTCAACAGTGCTCCTCATACTGGCAATTGCCCGGCCACAATCAAAAAATGAAGAGGAACGTGTAGAAGGTGAAGGGATTGATATTATGCTGTGCATGGATGTGAGCGGCAGTATGGTGGAACCTGCTTTTAATCCACTTCCTTTAGATATTGCAAAAGAAGTAGCAGTAAATTTCATTAATGATCGTAAAACAGACAGACTGGGAATTGTAACATTTGAATCCGAAGCATTTACACAATGCCCGCTCACACTGGATCATTCCGTACTAATAAGCCAGATTATGGCAATTAGAAGCGGGGTATTAATACAGGGTACAGCAATTGGATCCGGATTGGCTTTAGGTGTTGAACGTTTACGCAGGAGCGAATCCAAAACAAAAGTAATTGTATTGCTTACAGATGGTGAGAATAACAGTGGTTTATTGGATCCGTCCACTGCTATAGAATTGGCAAAGTTTTATAAAGTAAGAGTGTATACCATTGGGCTTGATTTGCAAAGCCTGGCACGTTCTCAAAACATTGCTATAGACAAGATATCTGAAATAGGCGGCAAGGGATTCGATGAAGCCTTAATGAAAACTATAGCCTATCAAACCGGCGGAAAATATTTCAGAGCTCAGGATGCCGAAGCACTAAAAACCATTTACTCAGAAATTAATCAACTTGAAAAATCAAAAATTGAAACCAGCCTCTTTGCCAAGTATGCTGAAGAATTTTACTGGCTGGCAATTGCTGCAGTTGTATTGCTGTTTCTCGAAATTTGGTTGCGGTATAAGGTATTTCGCAAGTTTCCGTAATTGTTTCGCCGTGAAAGCTGTTACGCAATAAAACAATGCTGAGGTAAATTTGGGCAGGCCTTAAAATTGAAAGCCCTGTATTATAAACTTTTGTATTTTTTATCGTTTTCCGTGTCTTTATGGCAATAAAAAACCTTATCCACCTTCAACATTTCCGAGGCAATAAAAGCTTTTTCTTTGCAGTATATGCAAGCATTGGTTTATAAATCAACAGGAAACTGGTACACAGTAAAATCAACAAACAGTGGTTTTATTCAGGCACGTTTAAAAGGTAAATTCAAAATTGATGATATTACCAGTACCAACCCTATTGCTGTGGGCGATGAAGTGGAAATAGAACTGGAGCACGATATTGAAAACACATACATCATTACAGAAATTTATGAAAGAAGAAATTACATTAACCGGCAAAGTCCGCACAGAAAATACCAGCATCATATAGTAGCATCCAATCTGGATCAGAATTTATTGTTTGCCACATTGAAAGAACCCAAAACTTCACAGGGTTTTATTGATCGTTTTCTCATTACATCAGAAGCGTACCACATTCCCAGCATTATCGTTTTCAATAAGGCGGATGTGTATCGTAAAAAAGAAATGGATACGTTTGAAGAGTGGAAACAGATGTATGAAGAAATTGGTTACAAGGTATTTTTAATTTCATTGGAAACCATGCAGGGTGTTGAGGAATTAAAAGCCCTGCTTCAAAATAAAACAACGTTGCTCAGCGGCCATTCCGGTGTGGGCAAATCAACGTTTATTAACTATATAATGCCGGAGCTGGAGCTTCGTACCAATGAAGTGAGCGGCTGGAGCGGCAAGGGTATGCACACAACAACCTTTGCTGAAATGTTTGATTTATCTTTTAATGGAAGAATAATAGATACGCCCGGTGTACGTGAGTTTGGAATTGTAGATATCAGCAGGCAGGAGCTATCTCATTATTTTACCGAAATGCAACCGCTTATTCAGGATTGCCAGTTTAACAATTGCCTGCATCTGGATGAGCCGGGCTGTGCGGTAAAAGAAGCTTTGCAAAATGAAACCATACACCCGCTGCGTTACATCAGCTATGTAAATATTCTGGACTCTATTGAAGAAAGAAAATATTAAGCCTCATCAGGGCTGGCATCCTTAAGCTTGTCTACCAGCTCAGCAATTGCTACATTTTCAAACGCATCGCTGCGTTCTTCCAGTGCCGGAAAAACAGTAATACCATTAAAAATGTTGTAGCTGAGTGTAAGCGTGGTACCCTTGTATAAAAAATCCCAGTACAGGGCTTCAAAGTCATCCAGCTTGCGGGTAAAGGAGATGTTGAGCTTTTCAGCAAGTAAATCGGCCCACTTAAAGAAGTTTTCAAAACTGGCATTATCATCCAGTATGGCTTCGCTGTAGCCGATGTGATTTCGTAGAGTTGGGTTCATAGCACGGTATTTTATATGATCAAAAAAATGCTTGTTGTCAACCTTTGAATTTCCTGGCCTTTGGCACTTTTTCTCCACTTAAAATCTTTTCTGCACCTACGTTAGCTCCGTTACTGGGGCATCCTTCTTTGGGCTTTTTAAACACATTACATGCTGTGAATAAAGACACGCAAATAATAACAATCGCTGCTTTCAAAAGGTTTGTCATAACAGGTTTTTTATAAGACATTCGGTTATTAAAAAAGGTTTATTTAACAATCATAATTTTTCTGCTGCATCTTTAAACCATCCGCTGTATTTGATATAATTATTGGCAATGCGGTTAATTTCGCCCCGGATGAGTTCTTCACTGATGTCTTTCACTTTTTTTGCAGGTACACCTGCGTAAATACTTCCGGCCTGTACAATAGTTCCTTCCAGCACCACAGCTCCCGCTGCAATGATGGAGTTGCTGTGTACCACTGCATTATCCATCACAATCGCCCCCATGCCTATGAGCACATTATCATGCAAAGTACAGCCATGCACAATAGCATTATGTCCAATGCTTACATTATTACCAACGATGGTTTTGGTCTTTTGGTATGTAGCATGCAAAACTGCCCCATCCTGAATGTTTACTTTATTGCCCAGCCGGATACTGTTTACATCGCCTCGCACCACTGCGTTAAACCATACACTGCATTGATCACCCATCACCACATCGCCCACAATGGTGGCATTGGGTGCAATAAAACAATCATCACCCATCTGCGGATAAACACCTTCTACAGGAAGAATTAATGCCATAGTTGTTTATTTTTAAGCCTCATCCACTATAAGTAGAGTACCCTACAAATATCTCACATTTTCCCCGCCTCTCATAGGTATTTCTACGATAACCTAAATTTGCCGCATTCAACACAATAATGTCAATGACCAATCGCCAACTCTTTCTTCAACACAATGCACAAACTTCCACTGCTCCTTTAGCACTTGAAATTGTGAAAGCAGAAGGCTGCAAACTTTGGGATGCTGATGGTAAAGAGTATATTGATCTCATTGGCGGCATCAGCGTTTGCAATGTTGGGCACCGGCATCCACGTGTTATTGAAGCGATACAACAACAACTGGATCAATACCTGCATATAATGGTATATGGTGAGTTGGTACAAAGTCCGCAGGTATTGTATGCCAAACTTCTTACCGATCATCTTCCGGCATCACTCAATTCCGTTTATTTTACCAACAGTGGCACAGAAGCTACCGAAGGCGCTATGAAACTGGCCAAGCGTGTTACCGGAAGAACAGAAATGGTGGCTTTCAACAATTCTTATCATGGCAGCACACAGGGTGCATTAAGTGTAATGGGTAATGAATACTGGCGCAACAACTTTCGTCCTTTGTTACCGGGCATACATCATGCAGCTTATAATTCATTTGAAGCTTTAGAGCACATCACTACAAACACTGCCTGTGTAATTGCTGAAACCATACAGGCAGAAGCAGGTGTAAATGCACCACTCAAAGAATGGATACAGGCACTGCGGAATAAATGCACACAAACAGGTACGCTTTTAATTCTTGATGAAATTCAATGCGGCTTTGGACGCAACGGCTCACTCTGGGCCTTTGAACAGTTTGGAATTGTGCCTGATATTTTATTGCTGGGCAAAGCGCTGGGCGGTGGTATGCCGCTGGGTGCCTTTATTGCTGATAAGAAAATGATGGATGCATTTAGTGATCATCCGGTGCTGGGGCATATCACCACCTTTGGCGGTCATCCCGTGTGCTGTGCAGCAGGCATGGCGGCGATGAATGTGTTGCTGAATGAAAATTTGATGGCAGAAGTTTTTACCAAAGAGCAATTGTTCAGAACCTGTTTACATCATCCTAAAATAAAATCTGTACGCAGCCGTGGATTAATGATAGCTGTTGAGTTTGAAAGCTTCGATCAAAACAAACAGGTTATTGACGCCTGTATTGATTACGGAGTATTTACCGATTGGTTTTTATTTGCATCGCAAAGTTTACGCATAGCACCACCGCTTACGATTACAGAAGAGGAAATAAAGAAAGCTTGTGGGGTGATAGTAAAGGTGCTGAACGAAATCAATACTTAAAACTGCAACTTAAAGCTTCCAAATATTCCAAACCGCTTGGAAGCAGTTGCAGGTGTGGATGGCAGTACACGCCAGATAAAATCTACACGAAACACTTTAAAAATATTATCCACGCCTGTGCCCAGCTCCATATAGGTTTTATCCTGCAATGTTTGAAAGGCAAACCATCCTTTGCCTGTTTCAGGATTAAACTTCATGTTGCTTTCATCAAAGTAACTGCCTACAAAGTTTTTTTGTTTGTTCGCTTCGCTCAAACTGCCCCATAACAATTTAGCTGTCCAGAACTGGCGGAGTTTTAATTTACGTGTGGGGAGCAGACGGAATAATCCATTGCCCACGTTATGTTCAAAGTTGATGCCTGCATACCGGTCGCTGATGTATTCAAACCTGTTCATAAGGTTAAATGCATACTTGTTGTAATAAAAAATTTCGTTCCCGGGATGAATTTCAAGCATGGTAAAAGGTAAGGTCCCAAATATGCGGCCTGCATACAGGTTATAATAAATTTCCCCGAGGCCGCCAATCTTTTGATAATCACTTACACTGCCGCTGATGCGGTGATAGCTGTACTTGCTGTTAAGTACATTGGGAATACCTCTTGCATATTTAATTTCAGCAATGGGATATGGACTTCCCAAGCTGGTTCTTAAAAACGTGCCTTCAATAAATCGTTCTAAGTAAGCAAAACGAATGCGAACTGTTACTTCGGTATTGTTAAGTGTTCCAAAATTGGCACCATCATTAAAGTAAGCAAGCTCAGGTAAGGCTCTTATTGGTTTAAACTGTTTATGCAAAGCTGCGATGCCAAATGTAAATCCTGATGGTGTTTCTTTAGAAAATTCAATTTTCTGTTGCTGTGCCCTTAAAAACTTAATGGGCACATTGGGTTTTCGTATAGCAAGTGAAAAGATATTATCCTGGCTCACTTCATCGTAATATACCTGACCGTTATCATAATCATCAGCAATAGAAGCATACAGCCTGGTACGGGGATTTTTTTTGAACAGATGTGTTACTTCAAATCGCCCTTTAAACTGATTATCAGCAAATCCATAAGCTACATAGCCACGTAACCACCATTTTTTACTAAAGGCGGTACTGGTTCCGATATCCAATCGTAAACGCAGGCCTTCCACTACGTTGGAACTGATGGCATTGAACCATGGGCCATACTCTAATTTTCCAAATGGTTTATAACCCGTGCCCAGAAAGGTTACAAGGTTGGTATATCGTTTAAACAAAGGCATTTTTTGCAACGTGTCTACCATAGCATAAATGGCCTTTTCATTTTTGCTGAGTGTTTCATGACGCTCTTCCTGCCAGTAAAGATCAGTTTGCGTAGTGGCTCCGGGCAGAAGAACTGTTTCTTCCAGTTGTTTGTTTTTTTGCAATGCTTCCCACACTACGCCTGCATTTACTTTTACCTGTTCATACGTAGTTGTTTTGCGCCCTGTAACTCCAAACTTTTGTTTGCCGATTGGTGCTACATCAATCACAAACTTATCCTTCTTTAGAAACCAGGTAGTATCGTTAATGAGCGAATACTCCTGTATAATGCTGAGCTTTTCTACAAAATTTACATTGGCATCAGCAGACAGACGCAGATTCATTTTCTGTATGGCAAAGGTGGTATCATGCACCCAGCAATCACCTTCAAATGTATTTTCACCTTTATGTTTTGGGGCAAACACCAGATGAAAAAAACGCTTGCCGCCGATGTATTGTGTATCAGTTAAGCGGTAATTATAAAAAGCATCTCCATTATCGGAGACAGGACTTACAAAACGTTTATCAAAAACAGGGATATAGTTGTTGTATACGTTTACATTCTGATCCATACCGCCCAGCAGTTTCTGAACACTTTCATTATTTAATCCTGATGTGCGGCTGGCTTTAATCTCTTCTCTTCGTTTTAGAGGCATTTTTTGAAAGTAGTAATCAGAAATTGTTTCGGTAAGAAAAACAGGTAAAAAAGGCTTATCATCACTGGTACTGTCAACAGTTTGGTTAATCACAAACCCAAATGGTTTAAGCAGTCTGATATTTGTAAACTTTTCAGCATTAAACTTATTGAGATCAATTTCTAATTTATTATAAAGTTCATAACCAAAATTTTCAAAGCGATAGCGATCATTAGTTGGTTTGTTTTTTACAATCTTTCGCCACAAAATCCATCCCCTGCTGTATTTTGATTTTACCACCACTTCCTTTTTTATTGTGCCACGCTCTAAAGCAATGGTTAAAAACAAAGTATCACCTTTAGGAATAGATATGGGCAACATCATTTCACTGTAACCTACATAAGTTATAAGTAGCGTATCAGCTAATTGTTCGGGTGTAAGTCTGAAAAAAAACCGTCCTGAAGAATCAGTTTGTTTTCCTATGCCGCTTCTTTTCAACACTACTGAGGCAAACGGAATTGACTCTTCAGAATGCGAATCCTTCAGATACCCTGCTATATATTTTGTTTGCGCCGATGTGATAACAACAGAAAATAAAAGGCAAAGTATTAAGAGATGCTTTCGCATGATTGTAAAAAGGGTTAAATAGAAGGTAAAAATAACTATTCGAGGATTTGAAACAGTCGTTTGTTTTACAAATGGCCGCTGCTTTATAACAAGACTTTGTTAAAAAAGCAGTTGAAAATTTGGAAATATAGAGCAAAGTGTATTTACTTTGTATTTCAAAGCGCTTTTATGAGTAGCCAAAATCAATCAATTGAAACACTTCAGGATATTAAAGACATGATGAACCGCAGCAGCCGTTTCATTAGTTTGAGCGGCTTAAGTGGTGTGGCTGCCGGTGTATGTGCACTTGCGGGAGCGTGGTTTGCTCATGAAGTTATTAATGGCAGTTTAGCTGCTACGCACAAGTCGCAGCATTTAAATGATTACATATTAAAAGATGCAGGCATACCCACTATGCGTGCATTCATGGGTGATCGCTTATTCCAAATTGCCGTACTTACGTTTGTAGCTGCATTTATGCTGGCGTTTTTCTTTACATGGATTCGCAGTCGCAAGCAAAATATTCCGGTATGGGGCACCACTGCCCGCAGATTAATATGGAATGTACTTTTACCAATGGCGGCCGGTGGTATTTTTTTATTGAAATTAATTGAAGCAGGTGTGATTGGTTTAATTGCACCCGGCTGTTTAATTTTTTACGGTCTTGCACTCATTAATGGCAGCAAATTTACATTGGGAGAAATCCGCTACTTAGGTTATGCCAATGTACTGCTGGGATTGATCAATTGCTGGTTTCCAGGCTGGGGTTTGTATTTCTGGGCAATGGGCTTTGGCATATTTCATATTGCATATGGCGTCATCATGTGGAATAAATATGAACGCAACTGATACGTGAAATTTGAATAAGAGTAATGAAGAATCCGATAGAACAGTTACAAAAAGTGTTTGACAGCCGTGTTCGGCTGGGGATTATGAGTGCACTTATGGTAAATGAAGCCGTGAGCTTTAATGAACTCAAGGAGTTAATACAAGTTACAGATGGTAATCTTGCCAGCCATTTAAAGGCATTGGAAGAAAATGGATTAATCAAAGTAAATAAAGGTTTTGTGGGTCGTAAAACAAATACAACATACAGCGTGACAAAGGTGGGCGAACGATCTTTTCGCCAGCATCTGGATGCGCTGGAGCAAATGATAAAACAAATGGGGAAATAAATTTTTTTATACATATACTTTGATTTTCAAAGCACTTTTTAAAACATAAATTAAACAATGGAAACGCAACAAACATTCTGGCAACGAAACAGCATTATGATTAAAGCAATGATAGTAGGCTTTTTGATTTTAGTGCTGCTGATACCCACAGCATTTATTCATGACCTTGTACGTGAGCGTGAGCAGCGGCAGGAAGAAGTAATTGCAGAAGTAAGTTCAAAATGGGCAAACGGACAAAAACTTACAGGCCCTTTTCTTTTAGTGCCTTACACATTAACTGAAAAGAACGATAAGGGTCAGCCTTACACCGTAAAGTATAATGCTTACTTCCTCCCCGAAAAATTAAACATCAATGGCCAACTCATTGCTCAACCCAGAAGAAGAAGCATCTACCAGGTGATTCTTTACAGAACTGATATGAAAGTGAGTGGTACGTTCACGTCACTTAATTTCTCTGCCCTGGGTATTGACCCTGCTACTATACAATGGAATGAAGTACGGTTTTGTATGGGCCTGAGTGATAACAGAGGCATTACTGAACAATTACAACTTCACTTCAACAACAGCAAAATTGAAATGAATCCTGATTTGCCTGCAAACAGCATCACCAAAAATGGAGTAAGTGCAATATTGCCCGCATTAAATACAATAAATGGCGATGTATCCTTTGAGCTGTCGCTTAAACTAAACGGTTCAAGAAGTTTGTATTTTACCCCTGTAGGTAAGCAAACCAATGTGCGGCTTACCTCTGCATTTAAAAACACATCCTTTACCGGTAATTATCTACCCGGCAAAGATCCGTTTATAGAAAATGGTTTTGATGCCCAATGGAATATTTCACATTTTACACGTTCCATTCCGCAAAGCTGGACTAATGAAACAGTAGATATTGATACGGCTGCATTTGGACTGGAATTACTTCAGGGTGTTGACACCTATGCCAAAACGATGCGCAGTGTAAAATATGCCTTACTGTTTATTGCACTTACACTCTGTCTGTTTTTCTTTATTGAAGTATTGCAGAAGCGAAAAGTACATCCCTTACAGTATGTACTGGTAGGTTTTGCCCTTTGTATTTTTTATACATTACTGCTTTCCATAAGTGAGTACAAAGGTTTTACCACTGCATACATCATTGCGGCGGCAGCTACTGTTTTGCTCATTACGTTTTACATACAAAGTGTATTTAAAAAATGGAGTGTAGCACTGGTATTTTTTCTGTTTCTTTCGGCACTTTATTCTATGATTTATGTACTTATACAATTACAGGATGGTTCCTTACTCTTTGGCAGTATTGGTTTGTTTGTATTACTGGCTGCCGTTATGTACTACTCGGGTAAAATTGATTGGTATGGTACAAAAGCTGAAATCAGTAATCATTATCCACCAGACAATAATCACTAACTTATGAAAAGCTTCAAATATGCCCTGCACGGTTTCCTTACTGCCATTCGAAGTGAAAAAAATCTGCGTTTTCATGTTGCAGCAACTGTACTGGTAACTGCTGCAGGCATATTTTTTAAACTGCAGTTATGGGAATGGATAGCCGTTATAATTTGTACAGGCTTGGTACTTGCAATGGAATTGATCAATACCGCTGTTGAAGTACTGTGTAATGTTGTTACTACTGAGCCTCATCCGCTCATTAAGCAGGTAAAGGACATTGCTGCGGCTGCAGTACTGGTAAGCGCCATCAGTGTATTCATCATTGGTATCATTATTTTTTATCCAAAAATCAGTCAATTGATTTTTTAATATGAAACGCATACTTTTTTTTTCAGCAGCATTTACTATTTGCTTGTATACAGTAAGAGTTGCTTACACCGAAAGTTTTTTGTTTTTATTTATTCCCTGGAATTTATTTCTGGCATGGCTGCCCTTTTTCTTCAGCGAAAGAATGGAAGCAGTGCAAAATAAATGGACTAAAGTTTTCTGGTTTTGCTGCTGGCTGTTATTTTGGCCCAATGCACCT
>ERZ1066135.317-NODE-317-length-32736-cov-11.610018_pt1 | contig 32736 bp, 31 predicted proteins | sample MGYA00382782_ERZ1066135 | MGnify/ENA primary metagenome ERZ1066135 (study PRJEB33369, sample SAMEA5778365) | biofilm metagenome | biome: Industrial cooling water; feature: Water cooling tower basin; material: Biofilm | place: United Arab Emirates | collected... | reverse complement strand
CTATGTAGGTTATACCGGCGGTGGTGTCTGGAAAACAGAAGACGGCGGTATGCAGTGGATCAACATCAGCGATGGTTTTTTTAAAGTAGGTTCCATTGGAGATATTGCCGTGAGTGAAAGTGATCCCAATGTGATCTATGTAGGCACCGGTGAACATGCCGTGCGTGGTGTGATGACGAGTTTTGGTGATGGTGTTTACAAATCGGTGGATGCAGGTAAAACATGGAAGAACATTGGTCTCACCAATACACGCCATATCAGTGATGTGATCATTCATCCATCCAATCCTGATGTGGTGTATGTAGCTGCACAGGGTACTGTGCATGGCCCCAATGCAGATCGTGGTGTTTATAAATCAACAGACGGCGGTGTTACCTGGCGCAAAGTGTTATTTGTAAACGAACGCACCGGCGTGAGCAGTTTGAGTATGGATATGAACAACCCCCGCATTTTATATGCAGCTACATGGCAGCATCAACGCTTGCCATGGAAAGTAGAAAGCGGCGGAAACACATGTTTAATTTATAAATCAACCGACGGCGGTGAAAACTGGAACCTGGCTATTGAAGGACTGCCCGACCATATGGGAAAAATAGGCATCAGTGTGTCAAGGGCCAACAGCAATCGTGTTTATGCCATTGTTGAGGCTGAAAAATCAGAAGCAGGCTTATACCGCAGTGATGATGGTGGAAAGAAATGGAATTTACTCAGCAATAATCAAGACATTACCAGCCGCAGCTGGTATTATATGGAAGTATTTGCTGATCCAAAGAATGAAAATATCGTGTATGTGCTCAATGCACCCATGATGAAATCCATTGATGGTGGCCGAACCTTCAGTTATGTAAGAGTAGGACATGGTGATACCCATGATTTGTACATCAATCCAAATAACAGTGAAAATCTTGCGCTGGCAGATGATGGTGGCGGAGAAATAACATACAACAATTGCAGAAGCTGGAGTACGTTAATGAATCAACCTACTGCACAGTTTTATCGTGTAAATGTTGACAATCGTTTTCCGTATTGGGTGTATAGCGGTCAGCAGGATAATACGAGTGTGATGATCATGAGCAGAACCAATGGCTTTGGTATTACAGAAAAAGACTGGACCTCAGGCCCCGGTTGTGAAAGCGCATGGATTGCCTTTGACCCCAACGATCCGCAGCAGTTTTATGGCGGTTGTTACCAGGGTTATATTGAAGTGCTGGATGCAAAAACAAATGAAGTAAAAGATATACAGGCTTACCCCAGTTTGAATTTGGCAGTAGAGCCAAAGAATATGAAATATCGTTTTAACTGGAATGCACCTATTGTTGCTTCACCGCATGATCCCAAAACTATTTATCATGCAGGTAATGTATTGCTTAAAACAACCAATGGCGGCTTGAATTGGGAAGTAATCAGTCCCGACCTTACACGAAATGATAAAAGTAAACAGGGCGAAGGTGGCGGCCCGCTCACCAATGAGGGCGCAGGTGGTGAAAACTATAATACCATTTATTATGTAATAGAATCTTCATTGGAGAAGGGTGTGATCTGGACAGGCAGTGATTGCGGCCTTGTACATGTAACTATGAATGGAGGAGGTAATTGGAATAATATTACTCCGGCGGGTTTGGCTGAGTGCAGTATTCATTCCATTGAATTATCGCCGCATGATAAAGCAACAGCTTACATCAGTGCCACACGTTACAAGTTGAATGACTATGCAAGCTATACATTTAAAACAACAGACTATGGTAAAACATGGACACGCATCAGCACGGGTATTGATGCAGATGATTTTATTAAAGTAATTCGTGAAGACAGAAAGGTAAAAGGTTTATTATATGCCGGAAGTGAGAGAGGATTTTATATTTCTTATAATGGCGGTGAACAATGGAACAAGCTGCAATTGAATTTACCTGTAGTGCCTGTTACAGATATTGCCATCAAGGATAATGATTTGGTAGCAGCTACAGCAGGTCGTGCTTTTTGGATTTTGGATGATGTGAGCCCGCTGCAACAGGCAGCTTCATTGCTTGCTGAAAAAAAATTAAAAATCATTGCGCCAAAAACAACGGTACGTTACAGCGGTGCTGCAAGTATTCCCGGTTTAGACCCTGGTAATTCATTTGGAAGAAATCCTGTAGAAGGTGTGATGCTGGATTACTATTTGCCTTCACAACCGGAAGCAGGCACTGTAAGGCTTGAAATAAAAGATGCGGGTGGTGCGGTGATCAGAACGTATATTAACAAGAAAGATGAAACGTTTAAACCTTTTCCGGGCGGTCCACCACCACCAACGGTGTTAACCGCTGAAGAAGGAATGAATCGCTTTGCATGGGATTTTCGTGGCGAACAAATTTCTCCTGTTGTGGTGGGAGGATTTACGTATGGTGATTTTCGTGGTCATCGTGTGGCACCCGGTACCTACAAAGCAGTGTTAAGTTACCAGGGAGCAACAACTGAAACAACATTCACATTGGCAGCTGATCCTAATTTAAAAGTAAGCGCAGCTGATTGGAATGAGCAGCAAAGCTTCTTGAAAAAAGTGGGAGAGAATATTTCTGCCATTCACACCGCAATCCTCAACATGCGTAAAGTAAAAAAGCAGGTGGAGAATTATAATGAGTTACTCAAGGATAAAAAGGAAAATAAAGAGCTGATCGATGCAGGCAAAGCATTGATCAAAAAGATTGATGAATGGGAAGCGAACCTTATCGAAATACGTCAGCGTAATTTCCAGGATGTGATCAACTGGCCAAGTAAACTAAATGCGGAATTCTTTAATATCAAAGGCCTGGCAGATGTACATGATCCACGCATCACCAATGGATTAAAAGTACGGTTGGCTGATCTTGAAGCAGAGTGGAACAAGTATAAAACAACAATGGAAGTTGAATTGAAAAAATCAATTGATGAGTATAATCAAAAGTTTAAAAGTGCCAACTTTCCTGCTGTAATTCAATAATAAATATAGCGAAGAGCAGCAAAGGAGTAACACGGAGTAGAAAATTCTGTGTTACTCTTTTTCTCTTTGTTACAATACGACACTTGCATGCATATAGCATTAGTAGTAAACCCAAAAGCAGGAAAAGGAAGGTCATTGAAGTTGATGGAGCAGTTGAAATGGCAGCTTCAGCATCGTTCTATCAATTGTGTTGCTTTTACAGATGAATGGCCCCGGGATTTTCATACGTTTACAGATGTATGGATCGTTGGTGGTGATGGCACTTTGAATTACTTCATCAATCATTATCCGCAAATCAAATTGCCCTTAGCTATTTTCAAAGGAGGTACGGGTAATGATTTCGCATGGAAATTGTATGGTGATGCTGATGTGCCACAGCAACTGGAAATTGTTTTATCATCTTTGCCGCAACCTGTTGATGCAGCTCAATGCAATGAATACTTGTTTGTGAATGGAGTAGGGATCGGGTTTGATGGCGAAGTGTTGAAACAAATGAAAGCCATCCGTCTTATTGGTGGTCATTTAGGTTATTACCTCGTAGTATTGAAAACAATTCTCAGTTTTAAAGAATCTTCATTTGAAATAGCAGGAAATGATTTTACCAAAAAAGGTAATTTGTTACTGGCAATGGTGAACAATTCATCACGTACCGGCGGCGGTTTTCTTGTATCACCTAAAGCATCAGTAAAGGATGGTTTGATCGATCTCGTTACTTCTGAACCCCTGAGTATCTTACAACGGTTCTTTTATCTTCCTGAAATTGAAAAAGGCAATCATCTTGAATTGCCTTTTATACAACACCATACAGGTGAATCTTTTTTGATAGAATGTGATAAAGAATTGCCTGCTCAACTGGATGGCGAGCTGATCGTTGCCAAACGTTTTGAATTTCGTGTGCTAAAACAAAAATTCTTCTTTCGTTATCAGCTTTTATAAACATCCATAACTCGCCTGCAGTTTAATAGATGCAGGTGGTGCACCACCTTTACAGGCATTTACATCAGCTTTATTTTTGGCAGCAACTTTTGCAATACGACTTTTAAACGTAGAACTTGTTTGTCCGGCTTTTAAATTTACTGTACTTGTTTCACCATTTTTATAATAAACTGAAAGCTCAATATCAAATGCATTCATGTTCTTTATTTGTTTAATGGCAATTAAATCAGAGAGAGATTGGTCTTTAAAATCTACTTTCATTTCTTTCCATGCGGGTATATCACCTTCGCATACACCTTCACATACGGCATCAAAGTTTAACATTTCACCGTCAGAAAGTACATTGATTTTTACTGATGCTGTTCCTAATTCCTGGTCACTGTCAAATACATGAAGTGCAATAACACAGTCTTCATTTCCTGAAATAACAGTATTATAATTACCGCTTAACGCTGCTGGTGATTGTTTAAAGTTAACGCCTCCTGTACCTAGCAGTTCTACCGTTAACGGATCTCTTTTGCAAGCTGCACCATTACTTCTGCAATCAGCATTTATATATTCTGCATTCCATTCAATGGTAATGTTTTGTCCCGGGCAGGCAATGGTGGGTGAAACAGTACCGGGAAACTCAGCACTCAGCGATGGGCGCTTAAGTTTACATGAACTGAATAAAGCAGCAGTTGAAAAAAGTACAATCAGGATTTTGGTACGCATACATTTAAATTTATTCAGTAAAATAAGAACACTGAGGATTTATTGCAAGTGTTATTTAAAAAAATTAAATGCTTCGTACAAATACGAGTAGTTATGCTACCTCTTTACCCGTACTGGCACGCCACAGCATGTACCACTCTTCCCGTGTAAGTTTGATGTCTATTGCTTTTAATGCGGCTTGGATGCGTGCAGGTTTGGAAGTACCCAGCACAGGAATAATGTTTGAAGGATGCTGCATTAACCAACTCAGCAATATCACATCCGGACTGCTGCTGTATTGACTGGCTAATATCTCCGCTACTGCTCTTATACGTAACGTGCGTTCATCATCAGTATTGGCAAACAAATTACCCCCGCCCAGCGGACTCCATGCCATAGGCACTATTTTCAATTCCTGACATTGATCTAAGATGCCATCAGTAAAGGGATGCAGATAATTGACAGAGCATTGTATTTGATTAATTTCCACTTTTACCCGGCTGTTGAGCAAACTCACCTGTGATGGTGTAAAATTAGATACGCCAAAGTGCAGCACTTTGCCCTGTTGTTTTAATTGGGCAAAGGCCTCGGCAATTTCATCTGCATTCATCATAAAATCAGGACGATGAATTAGCAGTGCATCAATATAATCTGTTCCAAGATTTTCAAGTGAGGTTTCTACACTTTCTATGATGTGATTAAAAGAAGTGTCGTAAGATTTTATTTTAAACTGCGTACGAGATGAACAGGGTCTTCGTATTCCGCATTTGGTAATAATCTGCATTTGTTGCCGCAGCGATGGTTCTTTGCGCAGCACATTGCCAAACTCTTCTTCTGTGGTATAATCTCCATAAATATCAGCATGGTCAAATGTAGTAACGCCCATGTTAATGCTTTCTTTAATGATGTGTTCATAAGCAGGTGTGTCAAACTTGGAACCCCACAATCCCCATTTCATTACACCGGCGATAATTTTTGAAACATTCATGGTGGATTTATTTTTGAGAGATGAAAATACAGAAAAGGCAGATGAATTGATGCAAACAAAAATCCCCCGCATCTGCGGAGGATTTATAAGTAAAATGTCCAACAGGAATTTCTTACGCTTCTGCCACCACTTCAATTTCAAACTCAGCTTCGTTACCATTACCAAAATCAACTTTGGCTTTGTGTGTGCCGATTTCTTTCATGTCTTCTGGCAGGTGAATTTTGCGGCGGTCAATTTGATAACCTTTTTGCTCATTGATAGCACGGGATACCATTACTGTTGTAATGCTTCCGAAAATTTTTCCGCTTGTACCTGTTTTCGCAGTCATCTTCACAGGAGCTTCAGTAAGTTTTGCAATTACTGATTTGATTTCAGCCAGCATTGCATCTTCTTTCTTCTTCTGCACTTTCAAACGCTCATTGAGTTGTTTTAAGTTAGAAGGAGAAGCTTCTACTGCAAATTTTTGAGGAATTAAAAAGTTACGGGCATATCCGTTCTTTACTTTTACTACCTCATTTTTACCGCCCAGTGTATTTACATCCTGGATTAAAATTACTTCCATTGTATTTGTTTTAGTTTCCGTAACCCAGTCTTTTCAAACTGTCTTCTCCGCCTCAGGCGGAGAGTTAGGGAAAGGTTTACTAAATGATTCTATTTCAATAAATCTGTTACGTATGGTAACAGTGCCATTTGGCGTGCTTTCTTTACTGCATCAGTTACTTTACGCTGATACTTGAGTGAGTTACCACTTAAACGACGTGGCAATAATTTACCCTGCTCGTTTACAAATTTTTTGAGGAACTCTACGTCTTTGTAATCAACGTACTTAATACCGTAACGCTTAAAACGGCAGTACTTTTTCTTTGGCTTATCGGTCTTTATGGCCGTTAAGTATTTGATTTCGTTCTTTGCCATGTTATGCCTCCGCTTTTTGAGTGTTAGCAAATCCGCCGTTACGCTTCTTAAAGTTGTATTCAACAGCATATTTATCCAGTGCAGTGTACATGTGACGGAGCACCTGCTCATCACGGTGTAACTGTACGTTTAATTTTGCGTTGAAATCAGAAGCGGCTTTGTACTCTACTACCCAGTAAATGCCGGTAGTTTTTTTCTGGATGGGGTAGGCCAGAGATTTTAAACCCCAGGGGTTGCTGTGAACAATTTCACCACCATGCTTTTCCACTAAATCAGTGTAGCGTTTTTGTGCTGCTTTGAACTCGTCATCGCTGAGCACAGGGGTGAAAATCACCATCATTTCGTAACTGTTCATTACTTTTTGTGATTTTTAATTAATAATTGGGTTTGCCCATTGGAATCCAACTGTTACGCCGGATAATCTGACCAATACAGATTTGGGGCGGCAAAGATAGGGGTGAATGCCAAGCCAGCCAAAGGTTTGGAGAAGTATTTTTGGCTCTCACAGATTTCACTGAACAGCGCAGATGAATGCCATAAATGGCATTGTAAAGCAGGGATTTGTGTTACCAGCCACGGTGCAGACGAGAGAGCGTTATTGCGGCGCTCCGTTCATGGTTCCGATTCCATAGCATCAAAAAAAATCAACCTGCTCACAAAAAGGGGCAGGTTGAATAAGATGGGGTTGTGGGTTGGGTTCTCCCCCTCGGGGGAGTTAGAGGGGGCTTCTTACCACCTTTTTTGTAGCTACTCCCTCCTTACTCGTTATCATTATTGTATAAACTCCTTTCGCCATTCCATTCATATCCACCGCCTGTAACTCTCCGGCAGCTACATTACTCAATCGTTTTTCCCAAACAATTTGTCCCATACTGTTCATCAAACGTAGCTGTACATCACCCGTAATATTTTTTCCAAACTGTAATAATGGTTGTGCTGATGGATTGCCCAGCACTTTTACAAAGTTGGCATCACGGATAATGTTGCGAACAGAAGTAATCACATTGGTATTGCTTTGGCGCAAATTAAATCTTGCTATTACAGGAATATGGTCACTCACACTGTCAACAAAGCGTGTAACAAGTGGAATAACATCTCTTCTTAGTATGGAAGAAAAAGGATGGTAATCCCCGTTCATTTCATTGCTCACACTTATATGGTCAATCACTTCAGGATTGCTGAAGGTACTTTGGTCGCCCCGTATACTGTTCCAGAGACTCACCGGAGTATAACGGGCAGGGTCAGTAGTGATGTGAAAATAAGGTGTTTGTGTTGTGCCTGCTGTTGGTACAATGGTGGCATCAAGGTCATCATTATAATCACCCACAATGGCAAAATGATTGTTTGTAAAAAAGGTATTGAGTGTATCAGTCATATACTTGCTGCCGCCACGTCTGTCGCTGTAATCACTGAACGCAGAACCCGCTTTGCCATGTATATTCAAAAAACTGATGCGCTTGGTAATGCCATCAATCGTTACATCTGCTTCCATTAAAAAAGGTACACGTCCGCTGGCAAAAGAATCAGCAGCTGCAGGATTGCTTAATAAAAATCCACGTGTATTGATATTAGTAAACGTGTTACGGCGGTAGATATATGCTAATTTTTGGGCTAATGGCCAATCAGGATCATTGCTGTTGGATGCCAGTGATGAATAGAGCGATACTGCATAATCATACGTACCATTTAAAGAACGGGTAAGCGTTCCCAGTAAAGCAGTATCAACAATTTCCTGCAGCACATAAATATCTGCATCAAGGCTGTCCATTACAGTTTTTGCAAAAGCAGCTTGTTTATTATTATCAACGGGTCCGTTTGATGGATGACCAAACCATTCAATATTCCATGCAACAACGTCCAGCGATTTTTCTTTGGGTAAAGAAGAACCTGTTACATCCACTTTATTAATTGTAAGATTGGATGCTGCAAATTGTAAGTTGCCACCGTATCCTTTATCTGCTTCCGTTGGTTTAAAGCGAACATAAACCGTTTGTTCATTCCGTAAATCCAAACCGGCATAACCAAAGCCTGCAAAAAAAGCACTGTTGTCTTTTGAAATTTCAAACCCGGCGGGAGCAGTAAGCGTTAACCCTCCGCTCACATCATTGGCCCAAAATTTAAATGACTTGCTTTGCGATGTACTTCCGCTTGGTAAAATGAAAAAGTTGATCAGGTTTTGTGTGGATGTAATGGCAGGCTGCGGAGCAACTGCTGAATTAATAATGGATACATCATCCAGCGTCCATCTGGCAGCACCATCAGTGGGATTTGAATAATACACCCATGCAATATAAGTATTGGCTGTTTTAAAATTATTGAGGTTGATGCTGTCACTTGTTGTCCATGTATCAGTATCAATATTGGGAAACTTGCCGTTAATTTCTGTCCAGTTAGAACCTGTAAGATTACCACTGCCATTGTAGTTAGTTGAAACAAAGAGTTTCAGTTTCAAGCCTGCAAATCTTGTTCTGCTGCGGAAGCGTAGTAGCGGCACATTAAATCCATTGAGATTTAATGCCGGCGATATTAGCCAATCTTCATTCTGCAAAGAACCATTTAATGTGCTAAAGCCGCTTATTTGTACGCCGTTAGAACCGGTAAAACCAAACGTAGTGCATTTCCAAACCGAATCGCCGCTCACATTTATCTGTGAAAAACCATCGCTGAGAGATGAGGTGCATGTATTAAAGTTGAAGGAATACGAAGTAGGCAATCCTGAACCGGTTGTAAAACTCCATACCGTATTACCGTTGATTCCAGCAAAATCATTGCCTGCCAGGTCTTTAAATGAACCGGCAGGCATTTCAATATAATATTGTGTATTGGTAGCCAACGTAACATTAAACGAAGCGCCTGAACCGCTTACTGTAACTGCAGCAGTAGTTATATCAATGGTTTGAACTGTAACATTATCACCGGTTCTTTTTACTGTTATGGAACCGGTATTTTTTTGAACGGGTTCTGAAAAAGTGATGGTGCAGTTTGTATTGGGATTAACGCCTGTAGCAGTATTGGCAGGTAATAAGGCGCTTATGGTTGGAGGTGTGTTATCTGAACCGTTGTTAGAAGTTATTTCAATATCATCTATACCCACCCATTCATCATTATTTACTGCATTGGTAGTAATAATCCGGATTTGAAGTTCCGCCTGATTTTCACAAGCAGCAGGCAAGATTACATCAACTGCAGTTACTAAGTCAGCTAATGAAGGTCCGGTACTTGCATCAGCTACATAACCGGCAGGTATATTAACAAAATCGCCTGTATTTCCAATTCTGTATTGTAATGCAAATTGCTGTTGTGCATTATCAGCAGAGCCATCAATATCTCTCAGATTATATTTTACACGAATAGATGTAACACCTGTACTGTTTAAAAAGATAACGATAAAAGGAGCATCGGCTGTTGCAGAACCCTGCATGGCAACAACAGGATTGGTTATTTCAAATTCTGTAATTCCTCCTGATATAAAAAAATTCGGATCATTTCTGTTGGCATTCACATCTAAAGGTGTTGTAAAGCCCGGCGCAAGAACAGTACGTGGGTCCACGCCTGTACCTGTTGCCAAATCATCACCTCTGTAACCCCGGATGGACGGAACACCATCCCAATTATCATCAGTTGTAATCAAACTTGTATTTGTCCAGTTTTGTAAGAACGAACCGGTTGACAGTTGATGATATACCTGAGCGTAACTTGTAAAGCTTACCAACAAAAAAATAAGGGTAAAAATTTTTCTCATTTGTGTATTTATTGAAGCGGTAAAAATAACGATGATTTGATGCGATAGTATTTTTAAATATGGTTGTTAATAAAAAAACCCGGCTAGCCGGGTTTTAAAAATTTTAAGAGTCATTTGGTTAATTGATTACTTTGGTTGTAAAGGTTCCTGCTTTACTTCTGATGCTCATGATGTATAATCCTTTAGGGAGATTTGTCAAAGAAAATTTCTCCACCTGTCCTTCTGCAATGCGTCCCAAACGTTTTTGCAATACAATTTCACCATTGGCACTGAAGAATTGAATTTGTACTTCTGAACTAACTGCTTCATTGAACTGCACATTCAAATCACCACCGGGATTGCCGGCTATTTTTACATAGTTGGGATTACGGATGATATTGTTTACTGATGCAACACCGCTCCATGTTAAATTCCAATCATCAATAGCAGTTGTAGCTCTGGTGCCGGATCCTGTTGAGGGTGCAGCGGCCCAAACTCTAATCCAAACATTATCGGAAATATTATCCAGAGCAGTTCCAAAATTTACTGTTACTGAAGTACTGGAAAAAGTTGAATTACCTGTGGTAAGCGAAACTGGTATTGTTGTAACAGTTGTAAAAGTTGAAGGAGTAGCACCAATACCATAGTCAACTGTCCATGTAGTTTGTCTTGTAGAGGAAGCATCTAAAGATTGAAGCAAAAAAGATAGTTGAAAATTAGAACTTGCAGTTGTATTTGCAATCTGAAATACAAATGCACCGCCAGCATCGCCAAAAGAACCTGTTTGCCTGATGGCTAGTGCCCTGTTTGTGCTGGCATCCTGTTCTGTAGTTGTTGATGTTGCAGTAAGACCCGTACCAGATGCAACATTTCTAAAATTACCGGACGTGCTATTCCAAGCTGTCTTGGTTGAAACGAGTGTAGCAGTTGTTCCAACATTAGAACTGCTTGCTTGCGTTCTTACTGTAAATCCGGCAGGTAATCCCGAGGTTTCAAGGGAATTGAAATTTTCGGTGAAAGGTGAACTGGTAAGTGTTACCTGAGCTTTAATTTCAAAAGTGCAATAAACGAATGAGAAAATAAGTAAAAGTTTTTTCATGTATCAATTTTTAAAATGAAGTTAAGAATTTTTAAAACTTATGAAATTAAAACAAATGATGTTTTTGTTAACAATCATCCATTGGAAGCTCTGATGTCCATCACCTTCAATTGTAAACTCACAGAACTATTCCATTCATTTTCATCAATGGTATAAACCACATCAACAGGGCCTTGCTGTACAATTGGAAAGTAATGTGCCGATCTGAAAAAAATGCCTGTCATTACTACATCCGCTTCTTTTAAAACAAGGCGCAGGTGCTGTTCTTTTACAATTTTGCTGTAACCCGTATCTGTAACATTTTTTGTAATAAAAACAGGTCGCATATTTTCCGGACCAAAGGGTTCCATTTGCTGCAGAATATTATAAAAGCCAGGTTTAATATTAGCAAATGAAATTTCTGCATCAATCCTGATTTCAGGAATCAGGAGTTCATCCGTTATTTGTGATGCAACCACTTTTTCAAACGCATCCGAAAAGGCTTGAATGTTTTTTGTTTCCAGTGTTAAACCTGCCGCAGCAAAATGACCACCATATCCCAACAGATGTTCACGGCAAGCATGTATAGCTTCGTATAAATTAAAGCCTGCTACACTTCTTGCACTGCCTGCAGCATAGTCGCCGCTTTGCGTTAAAACTATAGTGGGTCGATAGAAATGCTCCGTTAATCTGGATGCTACAATGCCCACAACCCCTTTATGCCAATGAGGCTGATATACTACAGTTGTTTTTCGATGCTGCAATTCTTCATTTTGCTGAAGCATATGCAGTGCTTCTTCTGTAATGCTGGCATCAGCTTCTTTTCGTTCATCATTATCATTATGCAGCATTTCAGCATAACTCAAAGCCTCTTCATAGGTTTTGGCAATAAACATTTCTACCGCCTTTCTGGCATCATCCATTCTGCCTGCAGCGTTTACACGGGGTGCAATTAAAAACACGAGATTGGTGATGTGCAGTTCTTTTGTATGGCCACTTAAAAATTGAAGTGCTTTAATTCCATTACATGGATTTTCATTGGCTTTTTTTAAACCATAATAAGCTAATATTCTGTTTTCACCGGTAATGGGTACTATATCTGCAGCAATGGCTGTAGCAGTTAAATCAAGAAATTGATAAGCAGTTTGCTGAGGCATGCCCAGTTGTTTTACCAAAGCCTGAATCAACTTAAAACCCACACCGCAGCCGCATAATTCTTTATAAGGATAGTTGCAATCTACTTGCTTGGGATTTAAAATGGCAACAGCAGGCGGCAGCTCAGCATCAGGCAGGTGATGGTCACATACAATAAAATCGATTCCCAGCACTCTGGCATATTGAATCAGTTCAACAGATTTAATACCGCAGTCTAATGAGATGATCAATGAAAATCCATTGGCCTTAGCAAAATCAATTCCCATTTTTGATACGCCATACCCTTCACGATAACGATGCGGTATATAAAACTCTACCAGGTTGGGTGGCGTAATTAATTGCATGAATTGATACATGCAGGCAACACTGGTTGTACCATCCACATCATAATCGCCAAAAACTAAAACTTTTTCCTGCGCATGTATTGCCTTGATGATTCGTGCAACTGCTTTATCCATGTCTTTCATAAGCCATGGGTCATGCAGTTCAGTTAGTTGCGGGCGAAAGAAATTTTTTGATTTTTCAAATGTGTCAATTCCACGTTGTACTAAAATTTCACAAAGTGCACTATGTATTTTAAGATGCTCCTGAAGCTCTTTTATGCGTTGCGCATCAGCACGTGCTATGGTCCAGCGTTTTTGCACGTGCTAGTATTTTCTGTCTGTTGTAAAACGTACTAATGATTCTAATCCATTTCGAATTTCATTTTCAGGAAATTCATAAAGTATGGTAATAGCCTCATCTCTTAATAGAATCATTTTTTCTTGTGCATAATCAATGCCTCCGGCTTTTATTACTTCATCAATTACGTACTGAACTGAATTGCGGTCTTTATTTTTGTTTTTAATTATATACATAAGTTCATTCTTTTTTACACCGTTTATATTATTGAGTGTAAAAATGAGCGGAAGTGTTAATTTCTTTTCTTTGATATCATTGCCTGTTGGTTTTCCTACAGATTCAGATCCATAATCAAATAAATCATCTTTAATCTGAAAAGCGAGTCCCGCTTTTTCACCAAACCTGCGCATTTTTTCTGTTTTGTTCTCATCACGGGTTGTACTCCACGCCCCTGCACTGCAGGCAGAAGCCAAAAGTGATGCTGTTTTATTTTGAATGATTTCGAAATAAATATCTTCCTTAAGGTTAAGGCTTCTGGATTTTTCAATTTGCAAAAGCTCCCCTTCACTCATCTTTTCAACCGCTGTAGAAAGAATTTGTAAAATTTCGTAATCCTTGTTTTTTAAGGAGAGCAGTAATCCTTTTGATAATAAATAGTCGCCCACCAAAACCGCTACTTTATTTTTCCATAATGCATTTACAGAGAAAAACCCCCTGCGTTCAAAGGATTCATCTACTACATCATCATGTACCAATGTAGCTGTATGCAATAGCTCCACAAGTGCAGCGGCTCTGTAAGTACTTTCATCCGTAGGGCCAAAAAGACGTGCACTTAAAAAAACAAACATGGGCCGTATTTGCTTACCCTTTCGTTTGATGATATAATACATAATTCTATCAAGCAGGGAAACACGGCTTTTTACTGCTGCTTTAAACTTATCTTCAAAAGCAGCAAGTTCTTCTTTTATGAGTTGTTGAACAGGTTCTATTGACTGCATGAAACGGCAATTTACGGTATGGGTTCTGAAATAAGCTGTTTATTCTTTAACATCAAGGTCATAAATGGTCTGTTACGTCGTAAAACGGGCATGAAATAAATATAAAAAATTTGCTTTTTAACCTGTGATACATATTTTTGCAATAATCATCAGGATTTTTCGAAACTTAATACAACAACTATGGCAAGCAAAAAGTACGCTCTCTTACTGGGAGCCCTATGTTTCTTAATCACCAACCTTACTGCCCAGAGCTACGACTGGAAAGACTCCTCGTTAATTCCAAAAAGCGGTCAGGCTCAGCACAGCGAGTTCTTAAAGAATCAACAACCTTTTCCTGCAAAGCCACGTAATCAGTGGGAAATTGGTATCAGCATTGGTAATGTATTCATCAGCGGTGATGTAAGCACACGACTCCCAAACTGGGGTTGGGGCGCCCATGTTCGTAAAGCAATGGGTTATGTATTTTCAACCCGTTTGACCTATTCGGGGGGTATTGCCAGAGGTATGAACTGGTTACCTGCTTATAATTATGCAAACAATCCTGCCTGGGGTCCTTTTTATAATGCTCCCAGAAATACACAATGGCAATTTGCACCTATTCCCGGTCAGCCTGCAGGTGTTCTATACCAGGTTCAAAGTAATAATCCATCCCAGCCATTTAATCCGGCTACCGGTGGTGATCCTGTATTTTATAATTATCGTTCAAGCATGCATCAGCTTGCATTACAGGGTATTTTCACACTTAACAATGTGCGTTTCCACAAAGCAAAAACAGGTTTTGTGGTTTACGGGCTTGGAGGCATTGGTGCTATGATTTACGAAACTAAAGTGGATGCTTTTGATGCTGCCGGAAGACCATATAATGCTTCAGGAAATAACCTGTTTAATAATATCGCTAACCAGTACAATACAAATCAATACAAAAACCGTAATAAAGTTTTAAGAGATTTGCGAGCCGGAATGGATAGAGTTTATGAAAGTAATGCTGAAGGTCATGATTTACGTCGCCCTAAGTTATTTGACAGGACATTTAGACCAACTGTACAAGTTGGTGCCGGTGTTCAATTTAAATTGAGCCGTAAGTTCAGCCTTGGTATAGAAGAAGTATTAACATGGACAAATGATGATTTACTTGATGGACAACGCTGGCAGGAAAATCCTACAGGTGATGCTGCATTGACCCGTGATTTTGATGCATGGCATTACACAAATGTAAATCTGAATTACAGCCTTGGTGCTAAAGCAGTTGAACCATTGTGGTGGTTAAACCCATTGGATTATGCATACAATGAATTAAACGCCCCCCGTCATATGAAACTTCCAAAACCTGTTTTGGATGATGCTGATGGTGATGGTGTAACTGATCAATTTGACAATGAACCTAATACACCTGCCGGATGCCCTGTAGATAGTCATGGTGTGAGCCGTGATACGGATGGTGATGGTGTTCCTGATTGTAAGGATAAAGAGTTAATTACTCCTACTCAGTGCCAGCCGGTAGATGCTGACGGTGTAGGTAAGTGTCCGGATCCTGCTTGTTGCAAGGATCGTGTAGCTCCCGAACCTACATGTAACTTAGTTGATTTACCAAGCATCAACTTTACCGGAGGCAGCGCTAACCTTTCAGCAGAAGCGAAAGCTCTCTTAGGTAGTGTAGCTACAAATATGCGTGGTAATCCGGAATGTAAGCTCATTGTATGCGGAAGCGCTGCCAAGAGCAAATCTGGACAGGCAGCCGGCCAAAAGCGTGTAGATGCAATTGTGAAATACCTGGTAGAAGTACAAGGTATCAGTGCTGACCGTGTAATTGCACAATACGATTGCAGTGAAGGCGATCCTTCAGTTGTTGAACTCCGTGCAGAAAAGAAATAAGAATAAATCCTGGTAATATAAAAGCCCTCCGTTTTCGGAGGGCTTTTTCTTTAGGAAAAGATTAACCCCGGTTATTGGCATCAAAAAAAGGAACGCTTTAATTTGCCCGAAACTCTTAACTTTGCCCGCATTTATGAACAAAGGAACTAAGCTGATTTTAATATTATTGTCTGTTTTCATTTTTGCTGCATGCAGCAGAAAAAGTGTAAGCAAGGTTCTTAAAAGCAATGATATTGAATACAAGTTAAAAATGGCTGAGCAGTACTATGCCAATAAAAAGTATAGTAAAGCCTCCCAGATTTTTGAAGATTTGTTCCCTGTTTTGAGAAACGACCCTCGATTTGAAGATCTTTATTATAAGTATGCCTACTGTGCTTATTACCTGAAGGATTACATGAATGCCGAAAATCTGTTTAAAGGATTTTTAGATGCCTTCTCTAAAAGCCAGCGGGCTGCAGAAGCGGATTATATGCATGCCTATTGTTTTTATAAGCAATCTCCCAAAGTGGAGCTTGATCAAACAACAACAGAAAAAACAATCGGTTTTATGCAGGCCCATCTTAATAATTATCCTGAGTCTTCAAAAATTGAAGATGCAAAGAAAATTATTGATCAATGTTATGATAAACTGGAGCTCAAAGAATACAAAAGTGCTGAATTGTATTTTAATATCAGTGCTTACAGGGCTGCAGCCATTTCATTTACTAACCTTTTGAATCATTATCCTGATTCAAAGCGAACAGATGAATATAAGTTGATGATCATCAAATCGTATTACCTGTTTGCTAATATGAGCGTAGAAGAAAAACAAAAAGAGCGTTTTGAGAAAGTTCTGGAGGAATATTATGATTTTATAGATCGTTTCCCTGAAAGTAAACTCACCAAAGACGCTGAAAAATATTTCACATTATCTAAAAACAGCTTAAAAGCTTTAAACAATGAGCAGACTGATAAGAAAAGTTAGTGCCAATACAAGTAATGTAGTAGAAACAAAAAACCTGGCCGATATCAAAAGCAAAACAGGTAATTTGTATGAATCTATCTCCATTATAGCCAAGCGTGCCAATCAAATCAATATTTCTTTGAAAGAAGAATTACATAATAAACTTGATGAATTTGCAAGTCATACCGACAGTCTTGAGGAAATTCATGAAAACAAAGAGCAAATTGAAATTTCAAAAGCTTATGAGCGTATGCCCAATCCTGCTATATTGGCTACTCAAGAATTTATTGATGATAAGGTATATCACAGAAGAGCAGATAATGATTTATTTGCTTAAGTCGAAATTGAAAGAAATGAACATTGGCGATCCGGGTGGTCGCCAATTTTGTTATTTGCCTCAAAAATTTGGTAAATTACACTCTCTTAAACTTTAGGTGTCTAATTTGTTATCAGCTATATGAACTTTCAGGGAAAAAAAATATTAATTGGTGTAACGGGCAGCATTGCAGCTTATAAAATTATTTTATTAGTTCGTTTATTGGTTAAAAACGGAGCAGAAGTAAAGATAGTAATGACACCTTCAGCAGTAGCATTTGTTTCGCCATTGGTGCTTTCCACTCTATCGAAAAATGAAGTGATTACTGAGTTGTCTGACAATAATACCTGGAGTAATCATGTAGCCTTGGGCAGATGGGCCGATGTAATGCTTATTGCACCATTAAGCTGTAATACGATGGCTAAAATGGCCAATGGTATATGTGATAATTTATTGATGGCAGTTTATTTATCAGCTACATGCCCGGTAATAGTAGCGCCAGCAATGGATGAAGATATGTGGAAGCATCAGGCCACAAAAAGAAATCTTTCACTGCTTAAATCATACGGCCATCAACTTATTTCTGTTGAAAGTGGTGAGCTGGCAAGTGGTTTAATTGGTGAAGGGCGATTGGCAGAACCCGAAACTATACTTTCACACTTGTCCAAATTCCTTGACGGCAAAACCAGCAGGGAGTTTGCAGGAAAGAATGTTTTAATAACAGCAGGCCCCACATATGAAAACATTGACCCCGTTCGTTTTATTGGCAATCATTCTACAGGTAAGATGGGGTTAGCCATTGCTGAGGAAATGATATGTAGAGGTGCTTTTGTTACATTGGTGCTGGGGCCATCGAACTTACCAATACCGGGCGGACTGAAAAAACTTGTACGGGTTAAGAGTGCACAGCAGATGTACGATTCGTGTATTGAAGTATTTAAAGAAACAGACATTGCAATAATGACAGCTGCAGTAGCAGATTATACGCCGGATGAGGTTAAAACTGAAAAAATTAAAAAGAAGGATGAAGTTTTACAACTATCTCTTAAAAAGACAAGAGATATATTAGGCAGTTTGGGAAAGTTAAAATCTACAAATCAGATACTGGTGGGTTTTGCATTAGAAACAAATAATGAGCGGCAATATGCACTGGATAAACTCAAATCAAAAAATGCAGATCTGATAGTTATGAATTCAACCAGTGAAGAAGGTGCCGGTTTTGGATATGATACAAACAAGGTTACTTTGTTTTTTAGCAACGGTCAGGAATTAGCCTTTCCGTTAAAAGCAAAAAAACAGGTGGCAATTGATATAGTTGATGCTGTTTTAACCTTAATGCATGAATAAGCCTCTAATTATTTTTATTATCATTTTTTTTTATGCGTTTGCTTTAAAGGCACAGGAGTTTAATTGCCGTGTAAAAGTTCAGGACAACCAGTTACCCGGTACAATTGACCGTCGTATCTTCAGAACATTGGAAACTGCACTTACTAATTTTATTAATAAGCGAAAATGGAGTACTGATGCTTTTCAGCCGAATGAACGTATAAATTGCCAGTTTTTGATCAATCTAATAAAGTCGCCTGAACAGAATGTATATGAAGGAAGTCTTATTATACAGGTGGGAAGACCCGTTTTTCAATCCACTTATGTTTCTCCAATTATTAACTATCAGGATCAGGCTTTGGTATTCAGGTATATTGAATCTCAGCCCGTTGAGTTTAACGAAAATAGAGTTACAGGTTCAGACCCGCTGGTATCAAATCTAACGGCGGTAATAGCATACTATGCCTATATTATTTTAGGTTTTGATTATGATTCATTTTCTCCCAGAGGTGGCGATATTTATTTTCAAAAAGCATTGAACATTGTAAATAATTCTCCTGAAAACAGTCAAATTGATGGCTGGCGGCAGGATGGGTCAGGCTTTACCAGATTTTCACTTACTGACCAGTTAATTAATAACCGTTATGCCTTAATACATGATATTTATTATACCTATTACCGTAAAGGAATTGATAAGATGTATGAAGATGAGGTTGCTGCACGGTCAGAGGTACTCAATGCATTGATTTATCTGGATAATATCAATAGGGATAACCCCAATCTTATTATTGTACAGTTTTTTATGCTTGGTAAAGTAGATGAAATGATTGGTGTTTTCAAAAAGGCATCAGCACAGGAAAAAGCAAAGGCATCAGAAATTTTACAAAGGGTAGATCTTAAAAATGCCGCAAAGTATAAGCAGGAATTAAAATGAAAACTTTATCAAAGATTATATTCATCATCTGCCTTGTGGGATGTACAGACAGAAACAAGGTTCCCTCACAATATTTGCAGCCGGCAACTATGCAGGCTATTCTTATGGATGTACTTATAATAGATGCCATCAATTCCACAAAGGATTATACGCTCCGGCCTTTTTCATTAAATGATGTAAACAGTAAAGCAGCACTTAAAATTCTTTCAAATCACAAGATTTCAGTTGCTGAATTTAAAAAAAGTTATGAGTACTACCTGGCTCATCCTGATTTATTAAAGCCCATTGCAGATTCACTGGTTGCACAGGCTACACGGTTTACAACAAAAATGTATTCAGATACTTTAAAACTCACTAGAGATGGTAATTACCTCAAGAATGTTAGTAGACCGGTTCGGAATTGATGAGGAGATAGCAGATTACTTTGCTAATAAAAGGAAAATACCTGCAAATAATCTGTTATGGTATAACAAACGTATTTACTTATCGGCCGGTTTAGGATACCTCACTATTCCAATTGGTTTTGATCTGTTTAATAAATGCGGTATTACAAAGGAGCAGTTGCTGCAGGAAGATGTTGTTCAGTTTATGGAAATTGGATTTCACCTTGTTATCAGGCATGAAAAATCAGAACTTTCATCCGAAGAATTAATTAAGGAGTTTCAAAAAGCACTTGATGGGAAAATAATACAAACGCATCTTGCAAGTGACATATTTGCTTTATTTAAGGGTAAGAACCCACAGTATTTTAACTTTGAAACCAACTATAAATCTTTGCTTAGAAGCGATCTTTTCCTTTTAACAATTGTACAATTGGATATTACCGACGAATGGGTTCATAAATTTCTTCCTTATTGGTATGCAGGTGCACGTCCAATTCTGTTGATAGATGACTTTAAAGACTTAGAAGAAGACCGGAGATTAAATGAAGATAATACAATTATAGAATTGGGAAATAACAAACAAGCCATTATGGATGCTTATCAACTTGGATTGAATGATTTGGAAAAATTAAAAGAAATCAATCCTAAACTTGCAAAATGCTATAAAAGCTTTTTGGATGATGCTTTGAATTTAAAATATATTCAGGAGCAACTTGCTAATCAATAAGTGAATTTTTCATTGCAAAAAACACAAGCCCTACTGAGTTTTTTACCCCAAATCGCTCCATTAACCGATCCTTGATGGCTTCTACGGTACGTGGGCTTATCTCCATTTCCTTTGCAATTTCCTGTGCTGTGTATTCCATACAAAGCAGCCTTATTACCTGTTTTTCTTTATCACTTATCTGGATTTCACTGTTGAGTGAGGGAATTGCTTTTAATTTTGTGTGTGATTTTTTAAGAAGAATGCGATTTACAAAATTATTGAGATAATAACCCTTTGCATAAACTTCGAGAATAGCTCTTTTTATTTCAGAAGGGTCTGAACTTTTCAGTAAATAACCATTGGCGCCGTTTTCCATAAGATGCGTCACAAAACGCTCATCTTCATACATAGTTAACACCAACACATGAATATTGGGATATTGCTTGCTTATGATTTTTGTAGTTTCAATGCCATCTTTACCTGGCATACGCAGGTCCATTAAGATAACATCCGGTTGTGACTGAGAAATTCCGGCCAGCAAATCATCACCATTTTCAGCTTCCTGAACAAATTCAATGTTTGGAAAAGACCTTAGTGAAAGGATTACACCTTTCCTGAAAATCTGGTGGTCATCGGCTATGGCTACTTTTATTTGCGACATATGCGGTAGATACGATTCGTAAAGTTAAAGGAAAAGCTTGATTACTCTAATGCATTGATGGGCAGTTCAAGTGTTATCTTGTAGTATGTATTGGTAGAATCTTTCTCAAAAAACAGTTTTCCGTTTAAAATACGTATGCGGCTGTCAATATTTTTTAACCCTAATCCCGTAGGCGTATCCCTCATTTTTTCATATTCAGATTGGGTAAGCCCGTCACCATCATGGTGAATACGGAGGTAAATATAATTTTCGTTCTTATTTTGAGTTATATGCAAAAAACTGGAGCGGCTGTGTTTTAAAATATTATTTACAAGCTCCTGCAAAACCCGAAATGTGGAAAGTTCCTGCTCAATTTTGAGGCGACGTTTATAATCATGAAAACGGCAACTCGCATTAATCATTCCGGTACCATTGATTTTTTGCACTAAATCCACCATCGCACTTTCAAGTCCAAAGTTCTTAAGCGTGGGAGGTATAAGGCTGTGAGATATATTGCGGATGAGTTGTATGGTATCATCAACAATTTGCTTGGCATTGTAAATGGATTGAAGCTGGGTGGCATGGTCCTGATGTACCAGGTTTTCATTTAAGTAAAGACGTACGGTAGCTAGTAACGGGCCGGCATCATCATGTAAATCTGCAGCTAAACGCTGTCGTTCTTCTTCCTGACTGTTTAACGTAGCCTGTAACATGAGGCGCTGGTGTTCTTCCTGCATGTTACGCATTTTAAGCTGATAGTAAATGACCTTTCGCTGGTGAAAAACCACAAACACAATTAACCCCACGGCCAGCAATAGCATACCAAAGGTGCCGAAATAAACTACGTAGGTAGTATTTTGAAGATTTGTGGACTGAAGGAATATCATGGGTTGGGTTGTCGAAGTTTAGCTGTCAAGTAACTTGCCTGTCTATTTTATTTAAAATATTTGTTGTTTTATATGGCTTAAGTCCTATGGCAATGGCAAAACAAATGTTTTTGAAAATCGAAGCACAATGGTGAATATAATCATATTGCTCTCTGAAATTCAGATTTTGCCAATTTGATTCTCTGAAGAGATATACAAAAAAAGTACTGGATGCATAAATTAAAATACCAGTAATTGCCCAAAATTCCTGAGTTGAATAAATAAAAATTGTATTCGGGTTCTTTATATTTTCATAAAAATAAATGATACAAAAAGTAATTAAAAGTAGTTCTTCAAGAGCAACTGCTGCGGAGTCAAAATTTTTACTGCTGATTGTTGATAATATAACTATCCAGAAAAAAAAGAAGATTGGTATACTTAGTAAAACAAGTCTTTTAAACTGGGCATTTTTCAAAATCGTTCGAATCATGAGGGCAACTAATAAAAACTCGATTGGTGTATACGATAAATTATTAAAGTAGTAATAAGCTTCGTTTTCGAACCTGTTAAATATTCCAGTAAGTATAGTGTTGAGAACCGCAAAAAGGACTAACGAAAATATAAACCCCTTGAAGCCTTCTATTTTTCGATTAAATAGGAAAACTCCAAGGGGAATGAAATTTGATATAAACTTTATTAAGGTAAGAAGCACAACTTGGAATCAGAGATTTTGTCAAATGTAGTAAACATTTTCAAAAATCTCACTCAACTATGCTTATAAAGCCCACCAATCTAAAACTTTACCGTCTCTGTCACCGATAATTCCTTCTTCAGAAGTGATATTGCCGGTATTATCAACACAAGTATACTTAACAATAACGTTTCTGTTTGAATCAACACCTGCTAAAACTACGTGGCGGCCACCTTCATTGTCAAGACCTGGGGTGATTAAAATACCCTGGCAATCGGGTTGAGCTAATATTTTCTCGATGATTTCTCTTCCCATAACATTGCCGTAAGCATGTTCAGGATTTTGGTCAAAATATTTTTTAACCATTTCTTCGCCAGCTTCAAAGCCAATATGCTGGCCAATTTCAGCTACTTGTTGTTTTTGAAGTAATTCTTTCTGCATAGTTGTAGGTTTTAGAAGTTTGATTTTATGAGTACAATTTTCACTTTTTCAGGTAGCTACACAATGGGCAGATTGTGACAAATGATGTTAATAAAATCTCAACATATTGTAAATCAACTATATAAAAGTGATGTGTAGGTCTGTACTTGGTATAAGTACGAGAATAATTACGTGTAATATTACGTAAAATTACTAAACAAAAAATGTGAAATTAACCAAGAGGGATTCGGAAACCTGCTAAGAAGAAGTCCGTTGTGTACAAATTGTGAATAAGTGTAAACACTTAGTTGCCTGAAAGATTTTTAAAGACGGGGCTTACTATTGTACCAGATTGACATTGCTAGAAATTCAATTAAGGTTTTAGAGGATGAGAATCATGCTTTTAGGTTTCTCAGGAAGTTTTTCAGCAATTTCAATTTTACTTTACAAATGTAGCAATGTATCGCCTTCTGCCAAAGCGCAAATGTAACCATTTCATATGTAGATGGATTTACGTGGTTTTTAAAAGTAATTACAGGTAGAATTACCTCTTAAGCGTTTAACATGTCAATTTGCTGTTCCCATTGCAATTCATCAGCTTTAAACATGTAAATCAAGCCTTTAAGTTTTTATTGAAACAGGTTTGAATGTCCAAAAAGGTTGAAATTTCGTAATTCTACTTAGTTTTTTTAGGCATTGGACTTTGCAGGATAGTTTGAGAGTGCTATCTTGCAGCAACCCATAAAATGCCCTTCCAATGTCAAATGAAATGCAGATAAAATTTGCGATTGCCGATGACCATAAGATTTTTCGTGACGGTATTAAAATGGCCCTCGGCGGAAAGCCTCATCTCAAACTTGCCTGGGAAGCTGCAGATGGCAAGGAAATGATGCACAAACTTGAAATTAAACGTCCTGATCTTTTATTACTTGATATAAGGATGCCAGAACTGGATGGTATTAATGCCCTTCAACTCATTCGTAAAGAATACGAAGATTTGAAAATTGTAGTGTTAAGTATGTACGACGATCAGCAGATGGTAAGTAAAATGATGGAAATGGGTGCCAATGCATACCTTACCAAAACAACTGACCCTAACGAGATTTATGAGGCTATACTTACCTGTATGAATGAGGACTTTTATTTTAATGAACTTGTAAACCAGGCGGTATTACTTAAGCTCAACCATAAAAAAACTGTTCGCCAGTTTTATCCCAATCCCGTAAAATTTAACGAAAAGGAACTTCAGATTTTAAAGCTTTTAGCAGAAGATAAAACCACAGAAGAAATTTCTAAACTTGTATTTCTGAGCCCCCGTACTATCGAAACAATCAGGCAAAACATGAAACAAAAAGTGGGAGCAAAAACTATTGCCGGATTAATAGTTTATGGTATGCGTAACAAGCTGTTAGAATAAACAGTAAATTCCACATCTTTAAATTTTGGTAGTTGTACCTAAAAAATCAACGAAAAAATTAGGAACTTGCACTCGAAAAATTCTAATCCCCTTTGAAAATCATACTCTATGTATCTAATGGAAACCGCAAAACCCAATACCGCTTTGACTGATACGATTAATGTAGCCATTACTGATGACCATGTGCTGTACCGGGCAGGTGTAAAAACCGCCCTTGGCATGAAAAAGGACATAAAAATCCTTTTTGAAGCAGACAACGGCATGCACCTCCTCAACATGCTCAAAAGTATTCAGCCCGATGTAATTCTTCTGGATGTTCAAATGCCCATCATGGATGGTATTGCTACTTTGCCTGAGGTAAAAAAGCTTTACCCCAATATTAAAATCATCATGCTTACCATGCACGATGAACCCACCATGATTACCCGATTGATGGAATTGGGCGCCAATTCTTATCTCACCAAAAACTCTGACAGTGAGTTGATTTATGAGGCAATTAAAACATGTCATGAGCAGGAGTACTTTTTTAATGCACTCACAAATAAGGCTTTGATTGACGGGTTGAAAAACAAAAGAACCGGTGGTGATGGTTACAATCATGACGTGAAACTCAATGACAAAGAAACACTGGTGTTGAAATTGATGTGTGAAGAAAAGAGCACAAAAGAAATTGCCGATATCGTGGATTTAAGCCCACGTACGGTGGAGGCTATTCGTGATAAACTCAAATCAAAGATTGGAGCACGCTCTACCGCCGGATTGATTTTGTATGCGGTTAAGAACAATATCATTGAAGGATAACAACCTAAACCAACTGATAACAGAAGGGCGACACGATAGTGTCGCCTTTTTATTTTACATTGCCTCCCATGTTGTACATAAACTTTAACGGGAAAGTAATTGGAGGGGAAGAGAAACTTATTCATCCTGATAACCGTTCCTTCCGTTATGGTGAAGGGCTTTTTGAAACCATTCGTTTGCAATATGGCAAAATGCCTTTATGGGATAAACATTGGAACCGCCTCTGCCAATCTCTTCCTCATTTGTATTTTGAAGTGCCTAAATATTTTTCATCAGAACAATTACAAGGTGAAGTTTTGCAACTGGCTGCCAAAAACAAGTGCAAGGGCGCAGTACGTGTACGTATCACCATTTTTAAAGGCGAAGGCGGTTTATGGGAACAACCATCATCAACTTTCAATTATTTAATTCAATGCTGGCCGATTGAACAAAAAGAATTCAGCATGAATGAAAACGGACTGGATCTGGGTGTGTTTGAAGCCGGACGAAAAGCCTGTGATGTTTTCTCTAATCTCAAAAGCAATAACTACCTGCTGTATACCCTTGCAGCACAATATGCTAAACAGCAAAAGTGGAATGAAGCGGTTGTGCTCAATCAACACGGCAGAATTTGCGATACCACCATTGCCAATATCTTTTTCATCAAAAATAAAATTGTACATACCCCTGCGCTCCAGGAAGGTTGTGTTGCAGGTGTAATGCGCCAACAGCTTATGCAAGAGTTTGTCAAAAACGGAATAGCAGTAGTGGAAGGAACTTATTCCGTTGTTGATTTAGAAGAAGCAGATGAAATTTTTCTCACCAATGCTTTTTATGGCATTCGTTGGGTAAAGAGTTTTGAGGAAAAACAATATCAATGCAATCAATCTGCTCAGTACTTTCTGCAATTTGTTAAACCGTTGTTTTAAATATTGAACTTTTTCATTTTATCCCCGTTATTATTTCATGCCTAAAAAATCGATTTCTATTTGCTGGTTTCGCAGAGATTTGCGACTTCATGATAATGCAGCATTATATCATGCATTAAATGATGAATATCCTGTAGTACCCATCTTCATCTTTGACCGTGCCATATTGGATTTGCTGGAAGATAAATTGGACAGACGGGTCGAGTTTATTCATAATGCTGTTACCGATATGCAGCAGCAATTAGTACAAATAGGCAGCAGCATGGAAGTAGTTTATGGTTTTCCTGCTGAGGTGTTTAAAGCGATTCTCCAAAACTATGATGTAAAAAAAGTGTTTACCAATCATGATTACGAGCCTTATGCTAAAGAGCGTGATGAAGAAATAAAAAAACTATTGAATAATGCAGGCGCTTCGATGCATACATTCAAAGACCAGGTAATTTTTGAAAAACTGGAAGTAACAAAAGATGATGGCAAACCTTACACTGTGTTTACTCCTTACAGTAAACGATGGAAAGCGCAGTTGAATACGGAAGTATTAAAAAGTTATTCAACAGAAAAACTATTTCCGAAATTTTACAGACAGGAAGCACAGCCTATTCCTTCATTGGAAGAAATGGGTTTTCAAAAAGCAGGATTGCCTTTTCCATCATTGCAGGTAAAAGATGAAATAATAAAAAAATACAAAGAACAACGGGATATTCCTTCTGTTGAAGGCACCAGCCGTTTAAGTGTTCATCTTCGTTTTGGAACAATTAGTATTCGTGAACTGGCAAATCACACAAAAGATTTAAATGAAGCTTTTTTGAACGAACTTATATGGCGGGATTTTTATCACATGATTCTCTGGAATTTTCCGCAGGTGGGAAAAGGCAAGTCGTTCAAGCCTGAGTATGATTTCATACAATGGCGCAATAATGAAAAAGAATTTGAAGCTTGGTGCAATGGTCAAACAGGTTATCCCATTGTAGATGCAGGAATGCGTGAACTCAACAGCACGGGTTTTATGCACAACCGTGTGCGGATGATAGTTGCTTCTTTTCTCTGCAAACATTTGTTGATTGACTGGCGATGGGGCGAAGCTTATTTTGCAAAGAAATTGTTGGACTTTGATTTAGCTGCCAACAATGGTGGATGGCAATGGGCCGCAGGCAGCGGATGTGATGCTGCGCCTTATTTCCGCATATTCAATCCTTATCTGCAAACGCAAAAATTTGATGGCGAATTAAAATACATCCGTAAGTGGGTGCCGGAGTTTGAAGGGTTTGATTATGTAAAACCAGTTGTGGAGCATGAGTATGCACGAAAGCGTTGTTTGGAAGTGTATGGTAAAACGTTGAAGAAAGAATTAAGTTGAGGCAATTTCTATAAATCTGTTCACAGCCTTTATACCTTCTTCTCCCAAATTCAAACTGTAATCATTCACATACAAATCAATATGCTTCCGCATCACCTCTTCACTCATTTCCTGTGAATGTTGTTTTACGTAGTCAGTTATGGTAGGATAGTTTACAAATGCATACTCCAGACTTTTACGAATCAATGAATCTATCTTTATACACACTTCAGCATTAATTCTGTTGTGCACCACAATACCACCCAGCGGAATAGGATAGCCTGTGCTTTGTTCCCAATATTCACCAAGGTCAATCAATTTATTTAATCCTTTTTGTTCATACGTAAATCGGTTTTCATGAATAATCACACCACAATCAACCTTGCCACTCAAAACAGCTTCTTCAATTTCATGAAATATCATAAACTTTTTCTTCTTTGCATTGGGGAACGCTTGTGTAAATAAAAAATGTGCAGTTGTATTTACACCGGGTATTGCAATTGTTGATTCATTTACAAATTGCTGAAGTGCTGCATCATTCGTATTTCGTACTTCGTTTTTCGTAATTAATAATGGTCCCACACCTTTACCCAGCGCTCCACCGCTTTTCAGCAATGAATAGGTATTCAACAACAAAGGATAAACGCCATAACTTATTTTTGAAACATCCAGCTTTCCCTGCAAGGCCCATTCGTTAAGTGTTTGCACATCTTGCAGCTCTACCTCAAACTCCAAACCTTCTGCATTAATCTTTCCATTCACCAATGCATCAAAGATGAACGTGTCATTTGGACAAGGAGAGAAACCTAATGTAAGTTTCATTTTTTTTTGCGTTATTAAATTATGGGGTTATTGAGTTATAAACTTTCAACTAATCGAATCAACTCAGTATTCAAGTTATTCACAGCTTCTTTCAGTTTCCAGTTCCTTTTATTTCTGTCACCCACCACATTTGAAATGCTGCGTATCTGCACAAATGGAATTTTTTCACGCAGGCACACATAATGCACTGCAGCACCTTCCATGTTTTCAATATGTGCTTTATATTTTGTTTGATAAAGTTCCGCTTTCTTTTTGGATGTGGTGATTTGGTTTACACTGATGCTGTTTACCTGCGGCAGCGAAGTGCGTTCCAGAAACTCAGTATGTATATTCGTTAATTTCTTTTTTGTAAACGGAAATTGATTTTGCGGCAGCAGTTTTAAATCAAACACATCTTTATAACCATCTCTTTCTTCCACACCCAAATCGGCAAGTAACTCATTCTTTACCACAACAACAGACCCGGGGTCATATTTGTTACTGAAAGTTCCGGCAATGCCTGCATCAATCACTACAGTTGGGCGTTTCAGTTGTAAATGTTTCATCAACGCATATGTGGTATTCAACATACCCACGCCGGTAATTAAAAAATCAAGATGTAAATCAATATAATCAAGTTTGTAGGAGTTGCGGCAATGCTGTATAAACGGGCTGATTTCTAAAGAAGTAGCGGATACCAGTAAACAATTCATACGAATTTTTTTACAAGATTACCACAAAAACTCTTTCTGCTCAAATGAATGAATTTAGCTACATTTGCGCCTCATTTGCCTCCGCCCAATTTTGCTGTGAGGTACAAAAAAGTAAAGCATGGTTTACTTAACAAGATTGGAACATTTCAACGCTGCCCACAAACTTTTTAATCCCAAATGGAGTAAGGAAAAGAATGAAGAAGTATTTGGTATTTGTGCCAATGAAAACTGGCATGGCCACAACTTTGAACTCTTTGTTACCATTAAAGGTGCTGTTAACCCCGACACCGGTTTTTTGTTTGATGTAAAAAAACTGAGCAAGCTCATGAAAGAGCATGCAGTGGATAAACTTGATCATAAAAACCTCAACCTCGATGTTGATTTTATGCGTGGCAAATTGTGCAGTACAGAAAATCTTGCTGTTGAGATATGGAAGCAGCTTGCTCCGCATTTACCCGAAGGTGTGCAACTGCATTGCGTAAAGTTGTATGAAACACCACGTATTTATGTAGAGTATTTTGGTGAATAAACATTTTTGATTATTTGTTGTTGTATCACCTGTAATTTCTCATAGAACCGGGGCTGCAAGGCACCGAGTTACCTTCCACAGAGAGGAGCATGTATATCCAATCCATCTTGCATCTTTTCTGGTTAAGTGTAAATCCAAACTATGAGTATTATTTCAACTATCTTTTCCAATTGTACTGCCCTTTACATTTTATATTTTTAAGTATTTGTTTATTTGTTTGAAAAATGAATCATAAAGTAGCTGTTTTCCGTCATGAGCATTTTAATGCAGCGCATCGTCTGTATAACCCTGTGTGGAGTATGGAAAAGAACGATGCTGTTTTTGGCAAATGCAATAATCCATCCTTTCACGGTCATAATTATGAGTTGGTGGTAAAAGTGGTAGGCGTACCCGATGCCGAAACAGGTTATGTAATGGATTTAAAGTGGCTGAGCGATTTAATTAAACGTGAAGTACTTGTACGTTTTGATCATAAAAATCTCAATCTGGATACAGAAGAGTTTAAACAGTTAAACCCCACAGCAGAAAATATAGCCATTGTAATTTATAATCTTCTTCGCCCTCATATTGATGCCGACAAAGAATTGCAGGTACGTTTGTATGAAACGCCAAGGAATTTTGTGGAATATCCGGTATAATTGATAATTTAATAGCTGATAAATGAAAATTTGAAGCATTACTTAATTTTCAAATTTTCTAATTAACAAATCTTCAAATTTACTCATGGCTTACAAAAAAACAGAACAATACGACGAGGAATCTTCCAAAGGATTAATCACCAGTTATCATGAAGTGCTCAAACATATTGGTGAGGATCCTGAGCGTGAAGGGTTATTAAAAACACCTGAGCGTGTAGCCAAAGCCATGCAATATTTAACACAGGGTTACAGCCAGGATGCAAAAGCAATTATTGAAAGTGCCAAGTTTCATGAAGATGTAAGTGAAATGATTGTAGTAAAAGATATTGAACTCTACAGTATGTGTGAGCATCATATGCTTCCGTTTTTTGGAAAAGCACATATTGCTTACATCCCTAACGGATGGATTACCGGTTTGAGTAAAGTAGCACGTGTGGTAGATGTATATGCAAGACGATTGCAGGTGCAGGAGCGATTAACTACACAAATACTGGACGCTATGAAAGAATCTTTAAATCCTGTGGGTGTGGCTGTAGTCATTGAAGCGCAGCATTTGTGCATGATGATGCGTGGTGTGCAAAAACAAAACAGTGTAACTACTACTTCTGCTTTTTATGGCGAATTTCAAAAGCAGGCAACACGCAGTGAGTTTTTAAAATTGATTGGTACAAGATTAAGTTGAACCTGCAGGAAGGTTTTCTTTAATTTTTTCTAAACTCAGTAATCATTGCCTTTGTATTCATCCTTTACACCACCTCCAAACACAAGTCCGATGGTGAAGCTATAATAACTGTTGTTGATAGAACCACTTTTGCCCACAAGGTTATAATGAAAGCCGGCACGCACATGCCATATTTCTACTCCGGTTCTTAACATACCTCCCAATTTGGTAACCGCCGGAATAGTAACGGATCCATTATTAGAAGTGGAACCCTGCACGCTTACAAAATTATATACGCCTGCACCTCCTCCTATAAACGGACGCACCAACCGATTGGTAAAATAGTAATCAATAGTTGGAATGATGGCAATGCCTAATCCTGCTTCGCCATCTGCTGATAAGTTATTGATTCTGTAACCACCCCGTGCCATTGCAGTAGCTTCACTACGCAAGCCAACAGAAACCCGATCGCTAATATTTACCTTTGGTTCAAGAGCCAATAATACACCAGCCTTTACTCCGTTACCTGCTGGGCGTGCATACCCTATATCTGCCTGTACTTTAAAAAATTTATAATGCTGTATTTCCTGAAAACGACCCTGTGCAAAAAGAGATGTATGGAAAACAAACGAAAGAAAAACGAAAACAAATTTGTTCATGCTGATGGTATTAGTTTTTATGTTCAATGAACGTGCCATAAATAATTTTCGTATGTAAACAGATTGGTAAAAACCATCAGCAATAAAAAAAGTCTTCCGTTAAGAAGACTTTACTAAATACTTTCTACTATCGGCACAATTACGCCACAGCTTTCTTCACCAGTTCAGCAGCTTCACTTAACTGGATAGCGCTTTGTACTTTTAATCCGCTTTCATCAATCAGTTTTTTGGCTTCCTCAGCATTGGTGCCCTGCAAGCGAACAATAATGGGCACGGGAATATTGCCAATTGTTTTATACGCTTCAATGACTCCTGCTGCCACACGGTCGCAACGTACAATACCACCAAAGATGTTGATGAGAATTGCTTTTACATTCGGGTCTTTTAAAATAATTTTAAAACCTGCTTCTACAGTTTGTGCATTAGCCGTACCGCCCACATCAAGGAAGTTGGCCGGTTGTCCTCCACTGAGTTGAATCATATCCATAGTAGCCATTGCAAGACCTGCACCGTTTACCATGCAACCCACATTACCATCCAGCTTAATAAAGTTGAGGTTATGATTGCCCGCTTCTACTTCTGTAGGATCTTCCTCTGATGTATCACGCATGTTGGCAATATCTGGATGACGCATCAAAGCATTGTCATCAATATTCATCTTGCAATCCACAGCTATGATTTTATCATCAGCAGCTTTAAATAAAGGATTGATTTCAAGCATGCCACAATCCAAACCAACATAGGCATTGTAAAGATTGGTTACAAACTTTACACAGTTCTTAAACGCCTCACCACTCAAGCCAAGGTTAAACGCAATTTTTCTTGCCTGGAAACCCTGCAAAGGACCACCCGGGTGCACCCACTCTTTAAATATTTTTTCAGGAGTATCATGTGCCACATCTTCAATGTTCATACCACCTTCAGTACTGTACATAATTACATTTTGCTTCTTGGTACGGTCAAGCAAAATAGATAAGTAAAATTCTTTACGTTCACTCGGGCCATCATAATACATATCCTGGGCCACTAAAATTTTATTAACCACCTTACCTGCCGGTCCTGTTTGTATGGTGACCAATGTGCCACCCAAAATTCCTTTTGCAAACTCTATAACC
>ERZ1066135.316-NODE-316-length-32741-cov-45.440556_pt1 | contig 32741 bp, 50 predicted proteins | sample MGYA00382782_ERZ1066135 | MGnify/ENA primary metagenome ERZ1066135 (study PRJEB33369, sample SAMEA5778365) | biofilm metagenome | biome: Industrial cooling water; feature: Water cooling tower basin; material: Biofilm | place: United Arab Emirates | collected... | reverse complement strand
TTAGATTTGCTGTAGTACAATCCAACTACCGCCGCGACCAGTGGCGGTTAATCACTCCTTATACACAATCGATTTAAGCGTGTCTGCTGGGCACGCTTTTTATATGGCCGTTCGTTTGTTTTCCCGCCACAAATACCGCGCCCAGCGTAGTCTTACCCTGATCGTCCAACCCCCGCCGGAAATCCTGGCGGCGCGTGATGACCTCGGCGCATTCGGCGAACTGGTCGCGGGCAAAATCCCCGCCGATGTACACCGTACCTGGTTCCCCTTCCTGGTGCCGGAGCAGGACAGCGAGTGTCTACACCGGATAGCAGGCCCGAACGTCAACCTTTTATCCTTCCGTGGCTCCGCAAAAACGACCTGGGCGCGGATCTGGTTGGCCTGGGCGATCGGGCATAACCCCGGGATTCAATGTGGCTGGATCGCGTTCACTGAGAAGATTTCGATCAAATCATCCCGCTATATCAAGCGGCTGATTGAATCCCCGACCTATCAGCAAATCTTTCCCTGGATAAAGCCCGGGCAGTATTGGTCTGACCTTATCTGGGCGGTGGACTGGAGCGCCGCCGGAGTCTCGGAATTCGACGTAGATTTCACTTTCGCCGCCCTCGGAATTACCGGCGGGATTACCTCTAACCGGTTTCACCTGGCGGTATACGACGACTTGATAAAGAGCGCCAAAGCCATCAAGAATCCCGAGATACGCGCCGAAATGGTGGAGACATACGGCGAAGTGATAGAGCCCTGTATCGAAGCTGTACCCGGAGCCCGCCAGGTATCACTAGGGACAAGATTCAGGGGAGACGATATCCACTGTACTGAGTTTACGCCCGCCAATGGATGGCAGGTGATAGAGCAGGGAGCGATCGTCCGTGACCCAGCAACCGGCGCAGAGCGGAGCGCGTGGCCCGAGCGAATACCGCTGGAGAAGTTGTTACGGCTCCGCCGCCGCCGCCCAGTGATCTTCAGCTATCAGTGGATGAATTCGGTGCCCGCGCTGAATCCCGAGGACATGCCAATATCGCCGGATGACATCCAGTACACTGACCAGATCCCACCCCGATTCCCAGAATTGATTCTGGGAGTTGACCTGGCGGCCAGTGAGGAGAAGAAGAACGACGCAACCGCCCTCATTTTGGCGGGCAGGGTGGGCGATCGGATTGTGCTGTTAGACCGGGAGGAGTACCGTATCTCGGGGAATCTGAGCAAGATTCAGAAAATAATGAAACTCTGGAAGAAGTGGAACCGCTACGCGCCGCAACTGCGGATCGTGTTCGGTAAGCCCGCCTATCAGAAGAGTTTTGAGGGAGACTGGCAGGACTACAAGCGCCGCTATTCAGTAAGGTCTGTGACCTGTGAAGGACTCCCAGAGAACCTGGACAAAGACGAGAAGCTAGAGGCTATCTCAGGGGTATTTGAAGACAGGCTGGTCTGGTTCTGGAGTGGCCGTGACTGGGGCGGCGTGGTGGCTCAGCTGCTCCGCACCGATCTTGAGGCCGACGACTACGCCGACGCGGCTTACTTCTGTCTATCTAAGTTGCAGCGCCGCGCCCGCCGCCCGCTCAGTAGTGCCTAATGTGTTATCCTGGCGGCGATCGCTCACCAGTGGCAGGCCGCGCCGTGAAAGCCGTAAATATGGAAAGGCTAACCACGCTAACTACATAAACTACGATTGGGCACCGATCAACAGTCAATCCAGCGGCAAAGAGAGAGATGCACGGTAAGACCCATAGCGGGCAACGGCTGGAAGTGGCGCTCTCTACTGGCGGCAACGGTGCAAGAGCGATCGCCTTTGGGGGTGTGGTGTAATGGAACACGCACTTATACCGCGCGGGTTGCAGTCTGATCAGCTGCATTAAGTGAGATCGCAGGTTTAAACCCTGTCACCCCCCCAACCTTTCTTTTTGCTCTGAATAGGCGGACAAACGTACTATTATCGAAGCGCGCCGCAAATTTCCCCGGCGCGATCGACCTTAATAGTTTGGAGTAGGTATGAACCGCGACATTCCGATCGAAGAGTATTTTAAGTATCATCCACCCCTGACCGAAGCCCGCCAGCAAAAGCATCAGGCCGTTAATGATGCGGCTTTGAATTTGGCCAAGGTGATCGATTCGCTGGTGGTGGACGAGGACTGTAAGAAGATGGGCTTGTTTGCAGTGCAACAGGCGCGAATGTTTGCAAACCAGGGAATTACCGTAGACGAGATTTGCGATAGGCAAGCAAGTTAACTATCGCGGCCTTTCGGTCTGTTTTTGTCAACTAATCAATAATTGAGGTGAACCATGTCAGAGCGAGTAATGAGAGCAAAGATGCTGGTTAGCAAGGTTGAGCGTTATCAGCACGCCGAAGTTTTGACAATGGCCCCAGTCTGTAAGCCCGATGGATACGACGAAACCGGGCACGATGAAGACAATACTTATGCTCGATTCTCTCCCGCCGGGTCGCTATCATTGACAGTTGCTAACCCTGACCTGTTCGGGAAAATCAACCCCGGCGACAAATACTACGTGGACTTCTCAAAGGCGGAAGGTTAACCGGTGGAGTATAAGCCCTATCTCTGCGAATACCGCTATAACGGCGCGGTGTGGAGCCTTGAGATCTACGCCGCCTCCCGCGAGGAAGCCGCCGCCCGACTTGCGGCGATCGGCGGCGGGCGAGTTCTGGGAGTGGTGAAAGTGAGGGTTAAGGTACCTGTCGGGCCGATCGCTCGACTGTTGAGGTTTCTACGAAAGCGCTCTAAATCTGCAACCGTTGCGGATTTGACCGGTAGTACAGACCTGGACTAAAAGTGGCCCTCTGTACTACCGATTTTCGATAGTACACCGCCGTTTTAACCAACTTCCGGCGACTGAAACCCCCGCCCGCCGTTGCAGTCCTGCTTACTCCGGCAGAAGTGCAACCATCCCGACGCTGTAAGGCGTAAATTATGAGTCTTGAAGTGGTTTTTTATGGCGGTAAGAATATGGAAATGCTGGGCCTAACCTGCTACTACAACTCAAGCGCGCCCGATGAAGTGCGCCGCGCCCAGATTGACGCGATTCTATCGGCGCTTCCTCGCTGCCAGCGCCGCCCAATAGAGGATTATTTCGGGTTTGTTTCGGAGGCGTCGATCGCCGAAGAAATCAAAATGATGGTAGAAAATCACGGATACCAGACCGTGGCGGAACTTGAAGAATCACTCAAGGGAACCGGGCTCGATGCCCGCGCCCTGGCGATAGCCGAACTGTCAGGCCATTAATCCGCAACGGTTGCAGATTTGCGCTTCCGCCCCCGCCGCGCCGGAGTAGCGGGCGGCTCGTTGTCTGGCTTGATCGCTTCGCGCTTGATCCATTGGCTCATAACTTGCCCATCAAATCGGATCAGGCTGTATAGCTGCATCCGTGGCTTGCCCACCTCCGCTGGATCGACAACCACGCCGCGCCGCCCGGATGCCGTAATAATGCGATCGCCCGGTTGTGGTTTGTATTCAAGCTCAAGTGATAGTTCTAACTGCATAGCTCACACCCCCTCTTTACCTTAAACACGGGAAATTATCGCTATTTCGCCTCACTCCTGGGGTATAAATAGCAAAAGAGCCCTACCGATGGCGCGGCGGGCCCGTGAAGTTCCTTAAGAGTTACTGACAACTGCCTATAGTATACCCGTACTGTTGGGGTAGCGCAGTTGTTAAGCCAAATTCTGAACAACCAGGGCGAGACATTAGTTGTTGCAAACCACTTGCAACAAATGTTGACTTTTATCCGTGGTAGCGGGATCGAATTTTTAGTCCCTACGGATCAAGACAATATCCGCAAAGCCTTTATTGATGGCCTGGTGAAGGACAACCGCCTAAAGACTCGGGTGAAGCGGTTAGCCATAAAGATGATGAAGAGGGGACGAGTGTTGCTATACCTCCGCCCCATCAAGCGCGGATACCGGATATACGATTACACGCCCGACCAGTACCGGGCGGACTATGACGGGTACGACGATTTACAGGCAGTAACGGTTGTCTATAGCTACAAAGTCCGCCAGCCGGGAACACCCATTCCCCGCGATCGCTGGGTGAGGCTCCGCATTACCGCCGCCCTGGTGGAAAAGTGGGAAAGCGATACTAAGCTGGATTTTGACCAGACCCCGCCGCCTACGGCGCAGTGGAACGCCACGGAAAACAGACTGGGACAGATTCCCTGTATTGAGATTTTGAACCCCGCCCCGGGGACGGAAGAAGAGGGAGTAAGCGACTTTGCCGCCCTGGGCAGCAAGATCGAGGCCCATGATGACCTGGTAACGTCAATCATTGATAACCTCTATTTCTTCAGTAACAGCCCCCTGGTAACAAACCGCGACGCGGGCGAGGTGAGCGATCAGCTAGGGCTTGGCTCCAGCGGCATGAGGGATCAGGACTCTGTATCCTGGCAGAGCGACTATAGAGCCACCTCAGACCCGTTTATCAACGCGGGCGGCGGCGGGCGAGGCTCCCGGCGCGATCGGCTCCGGCGGCTCAAGAAAGTGATCGGCGGCTTTGAGCCCGAGGATCAATTGCAGCAGCTGCAAATCAACGCCGTACCTGGCGACCTGTTGAGCTTTGCCGATCAGTATGAACGCCAACTCAGGGAATCCCTGGGCGGCATTCTGGAAAGAGGGATTGAAACCGCTACAGAATCCCGCGTGGTATACGGAAAGGTGATGAGTACCGCCGCAGAGAAGCAGGCGGCGCTATTCGATCACGGCCTGTGTCCCCTGCTGGAAATGGCCATCCTGGCTGAAGAGGCGCTATTTACTGCCACCGGCGGCGCTCAGGGTTTACCGGAATTGGGCGATCGTACCGTCACTTGGCGAATGGGTGAAGTCTACCAGCCCACCCCAGAGAGCCTTAATTTCCGCTCAATCACCGCCCGGAACCTGGCTAAATTCTTTGGCGTATCCCCCCGGGCGGCGATCCAGTATGTGTTCCCGGAAAAGAGCGAGAACGAAATAGATTCAATGGTGGGTGATGGTGGTTTCCCCTCGGACTATCTCCAGACCGCGATCGCCATGTTCGCCCAGTTGGCCCAGACGCAAGACCCCTTAACCGGGCTCCCAATCTCTGACGTTAACGGCGTTCCCCTCTGCGAAAAGCTCAAGCCATTTCTGGAAAAAGGGCTCGACTACGGAGCCCAGTTCAACCAGATCGAACCGGTCGATCGCCGCGCCATCGAGCGGATGAGCGCCGCCCTAACCGCCGCCCTGGGCTATGCCCAAAGGCAACAGCTACAAAGTGTTAACCCTAGTGAAGGAACAGAAGAAGATGAGCCACTCCCCAGTCCCGGAACAGTCACCGCGCCCCGTGGCGGCGGCTTCTTTGATTTCAGTCAGTCACCCATCCTTAACGGGATACGGTCACTATTCGGAGGGGTTTAACCCCTCTGCCCGCCTATTCCGCCCTGCTATTGCCTTTGAAGATGACAACGGCGCAGGCTCCGCAGGCGGCGCGACCGGCGCGCCGTTAGGCACTACAGTCACCGCCCCACTGAACACCATGCCCCCCGGCGGCGACATGAACGCCCCCGGCGGCGGTACTGGCTGGAATCAGTGGGCTCAGGGAATGCTGGGTAGAATGTTCACCGGTCAGCCCGCCCCCGCCGCGCCGCAACAGCTAGGCACTACAACCCCCGCCCCAACTCCAACCCCCGCGCCGCAGCCCGCCCCCTCTCAGCAGGTAGATCCAGCGGTTGATGCCAACGGATTCCCGACCAACGAGGAGTACCTACGGAGTCAGGGACTAAACCTGGTCGATGCTAACCGCGCCCTGGTGGAGACTCAGCAGCAACAGCAAGAACTGCTCCAGGTGTTGAGCGATCCACAGATGCGGCAACAGTTTTTCCAGGAGTACGATCGCGCCCTCCAGCAGAACGCCCAGAACGCCCGCCCCGACTACCCCGGCGGCGGTCGCGGCCCTGACCTGTACGTTCCGACCTCTAATCAGGACGTTGAATACTGGTGGAACCACTTCCAGCAGCTCTCAGCCCTCGGCCTGCCGCCCAACGGTGCCCGACTCCAGCGCGGCCAGCAGTTGGGCAACATCCTCCAGGCATGGGATGAGATACCCGAGGAAGCATTGATCAATCTGGTCAACTACTTTCCCGCCTAAAGCTTTTCTTTTTGGCCAAGATATGGGGCGATCGCAGCCTTTATCGAAGCCCCGCCCAAATTTTCCCAACCCGATCGCCCTTGAAATATGGACACCATCACCGCCCCGTCGCCCCATCCGTCACAGCCCGCCCCAAAGCCGCCGCTATTTGCCAACCTGGAAGAATTCCGGCGGTTCTGCGACGCGCTATGTCGGTACATCGCCGCCACTGTTGCCGATGATGTACCGGTCACGGTCGGATTTAAGGAGACTTGCCCGCAGTTTGCCAGTGTCCCGGACGGCCTGATTATGGAAGCGATCGGGCGACTAGTGAAGGCAGGGGTTCTCTACCTGGAGCCCGCGCCGCCCACTCCGGCGGGTATGGAGCGTTATTCGATCCGGGTTCGTTAAAGTTTCTACTCTCTCCGTTTTTTCTCCAGAGGTTCTATGCCAACTTTTACTTTTGATATTGCCCCTCCCCTGCTGGGCTCTCAACTCCCCCGCACTCAGCCGCAATTCGTAGCGGCTCAGGCGATGCAACCCGTAGTGGTTCACGACTACAACGCCCTAAGAACCAAAACGGTGCAACTCCCTCGCTTCAAGCGCTGGTCATCTGAATCAAGCTGGACAAAAACCAATCGCCGCCGCAACAAAAACCAATTGATTGGTACGGCGAACAGTCGCGGCCTGACCTCCAGCATGATCACTCTCGATCTGTTCGAGATGACCGGCCCCAATGATGAGGCGGACGTAACGTTACCCGCCCATCTCTGGATCACCAAAGAAGACATGCTTTTTGCCAGAGCGAACCTGATGCAGTACGGCGTTCAGGCATTCCACGAGTCGATCGGTAGTGCCAACCTGGCCGACGACTATCAAGGCTACATGGACAGAATCCATATCCTTGAAGCGATGAATAGCACGGTGAAGTTTAACCCGAGCAACAAAGCGGACGCGTCAACTTTGGTCACCGACAAAATCACCTCTAATGATTTGGATCGGATCAGATACCAGCTTGTAAGCCGCAATACGCGCCGCTTTCCCGATGGCTATTTCCACGCAATCCTTGATGAGGTGATGATGATGCACCTGCTGCAAGACGCGGACTTTAAGCAGTTTGCTCTGGCTTACATCCAAGGCGGGCAGGTGCCGATCGCTTCTTCTCCTCTCGTCACGGTTCCGCAGCAGACCGCCGCCGTTCCCGGTGGAATGCCTATGCAACAGTTTTCCAGCCAACCAATCCCGCCCATTCTGTATAAGCATTTCATGCTGTACAGCTCTAATAACGTGCCAACCCGGACGGTTAACTCTCTCACGGCGAATTTGGGCTTGTTCTTTGGGGCGAACACCGTAGGTGTCGGTAGCGGCGGGCCTGGCGTGTCTGTCCGTGTCCATTCAGACACGGATTTTGACAGACACTTCAGATACATCTGGTCGCACTGGTGTGACGTTAAGTATCTGTTAGACGATGACACCTCTAGTGGTTGCGCGGTTGAGGCCCGCACGTTTGGAGGCGCTTAATATGCCTAAAGTCTACTGGCGCGGGCAGGTCTGGGACGCGGATGAACTCGGTAGCGGCGGTAAGCGACTCTTTCAGATTGGCTCAGAGTTTGTCTGCGAGGGTGATGCTGTGGAAGTCGGCCCCGACATCGCCACCGGCGCGGCACCACTACCGCCGCCCGTGCCGGAATTCTTTGACGACGACGCGGACGAGCCAGAACATGACCACTCAGGCCCGCTGAATTTCAATGCCGCCCCAGCGCCCGCCCTGGGCGGAAAGGATCTAGAGGACATCCCCCTAGAACTGCGGCAAGACGCGGCGGGCGGCGGCGACAAGTCCGCCCCAGTGGCCGACCCCCGCGCCGCCGCCAAGCGCCGCCGCAGTAGCAAGTAACGGTTAACCCCGCCCACCTTATACGGAGAAAAGTTTATGTCTAGCCTTGTCGGTAATCTTTCACTTGCCACCCCCGCCCTAATTGGCGCGGGCACTGAACACGCCCCCTTTGGATTCCGTGGATACATCTACCAGGGAACGGCCCGGGTAGATACCACCGGAAGAACCGCGCTAGACATCCTTGATCAGGATGGCAATACCCCCACCTTTCAGGCGACCGCCAACGATCCGATCTGGATCGCTCACGCTTCTTTCGGGATTCCGCTACCGATCGTTGCAACCAACGGCGACCAACTCAAACTAGCCGTTAGCTTGGCTGACACGGCGGGTTATGTGGTCAACAATTCCGCCGCCGCCAGTAGCCAGATGCCCTCCCAGTACGCTGCCGCCGCGATCGCCCCCGGTTCCCCCGTGCAGATCACCACCAATGTTGCTTTCCGGCTATTCCTCCACAACGGCAGCAACACCACCCCGGGCGGGACTATCTCCGTGGCATCTGGCTTTCGCCGTCTCCCCGTGCGGATCGTTTATATCCGCCGGATGGCTCCGGTTGATTTGTCGGATGTGATCCTATCTGCCGCTCAACAACGATTAGACGCGGGACTGTAAGCCGATGGTAGCTCTGGCCGATTTTGACAAGAGCCGGGTGAGGTATCACTTGGCCTATTCTGAGGCAGTACCCGATGGCGATCGGGCACTGCTGGAAGATCGGATGGATAACGTTGCCGACTCTTACACGATCGGCCAGATACAGGCGCGGCTGCTCCGCTGTGATGCCGCCTCCGGCGAGACGGCACTGGGCGGGCAACAGATAGCGCCAACAAGCACCAGAACTCTGCTGGGCGATGTCAACCGGACAGATCAACTGTTCTCAGTCGAAGACATTAAGACGCGCCGCGCCGCCTATCTCTATGAGACAGAACAGCTATCCCTGGAGATCGGCGCGCCCAACTACCGCAACCCGGAATCCTGGCAGAATCTACACCTACGGATGGCGGGCAGAATCCCGCGAATCCCCGCCCCCGTGGACACAATCATTAATCTGTCGATTTATTCAGACATTTATCTTTACTACGCCTAACTATGGCCCCAAACAAAGCCCCGATTTTTGGAGAAAAAGCCCTGCAAGGCTCCGTTGGGCTCACTAACCAGACCTTGACCCGCGACGGCCTGACCGCCGCGAATGGCGGCGCTATCCTGCTTTGTACCGCCGGAAGCGACGGCGGCTATATCGAGGCAGTCTGGATACAGCCCTGCGGCGATGTGTCCGCTAATGTCGTTCGTTTCTTCTGGCAAGAGCAAGGCCAGGTGACGAATCAATTTTTATTTGAGGCCAATGTCGCCGCCGTGGCAGGCAGTAACAACACTTCGGCGATCGCCCGGACTAACGTACAGCTGCCGGACACCCTGAGCCCCACCGGTAGCTTTGCCCTGGTGCTGCCGTCAGGCGCGAAGCTGTTCGCCGCCCTGGGGACGGCATCCGGATCGGTAATCCGGGTGAATGTTCAAGGCAAGCAGTACAGCACCACCTAAAGTTAGGCACTACATGACCATGCGCCGCCCCCGCCGCCCCGCCGGAATTCGCCCCACTGCTACAGGTAAGCGCGGGCGGAGTGTGGGGTATTCGCCTATCTACAGCCCGGATCAGACCCAGCGCTATAAATCCCAGGCTCTCAGGTATTCCAAAGCGGTGGAAATCGCCAGCGGCGGGCCCGACCACGCCCAGGTAAAGGACGATATCCTGATCGGTGACCAGTTGGAGGCAATCAGAAACCAGGGTGAGAACTTCAGCCAGGAGGAGCGGTATCTATTCCGCTACACCGCCGCCAGGTCTGGTCCGCTGGACGACTACGAAGGCTCAATCCCCGGGTACTGGACGGTGCGATATGAGCCGCCGCCAGAAGAAGAGGAAGAACCTGGTCCCGACCCGGAAGACCCGCCGCCCGACCCCGGCGAAGGCGGCGCGGCGGAATACCTGGAAAGCGTAACGGTGATAAACGTCGAAACTCAGATCAACGCCACCTTTACTCAAAACTTCAACAGCTTTGAAATCAGGGGAACCAATCCAGACGCGCGGCTAACGTTCTATGTCGAATTTGTGGTGACTCAGAATGTTAGCAACTTCGCTATTACTCTGCGGAACAACAACGCCGCCGCGTTTAACGCGGGCACCATCTACCCCCTGATTCCCCGCGAATTCTCCGCCGCCTATACCTCTGATCTGGTCGGTAGCTTTACGCAAATTACAGGCTATGCCGCTCGCGGGGCGCAGGGATGGCGCGGCGATGTTAGCGGATTCCCAGGAATCCGAGAAACGGCCATCACAAACCCCGACCTGGTGACCACCACCACAAACACGATCGAGTTCCCAGCGACGGCGGGCGGCGATATTACCCCGGGCACCTACCTGATCTACTTCTCTCTGGATGCCCTCCTGACAGGCTCAGGCGTGCTGACTTCGATCGATCTGCTAATCGGCGTGGATGGCGACGTGCCGCCCGAGCCCGATCCGGAACCCGAGCCCGAGCCGGAGCCGTCCCCCGATGGGTGGCTTTGCGACTGCCCCGACTTTCAGAAGCGGAGCGGGATGAACGAATACAGCCCCTACCTGGCGGAGCAGAGCCCCCGCGACTGGCAGCTATCCGCCGCCGGAGCAGATGAGGACTGCAAGCATATCATCGCTACGAAACTATTCTTGGGGCTAAATGTCCCAGTACCTACGGACTACCCGATATGAACTTAAACCAATTCACAGAGATCGGCCCTAAAGCCTGGCGGAATGTGGCCGATGCCCATCGCCACCGGAAGCCGCCAAAGAAGTTTGTAAGCCCCTCAAAGAATTGAAGAAGTTACGGAGGGAGCAGGAGAAGCAGGCATGAGAACCTTGATCCAGAGAATCGAAGACACCGTAAACAAATTTGAGGCGATCGACGAGCCCACCCGCGCCGCCTTAATAATCGCCCTGGCTAAAGAACTGGCGGACGAGCTAGATCGCCGCCTCATCTGGGAGAAGCACGCCTTTAACACGATCGTTCAGATGAGGTTAGGAGAGTTGAGGCTAGAGGCGGAGGCAATACTGGGAGTTACCCCACCCCACGCGCCTACTGATAGCAGAGCTTCTTTTTTTGGGCAAATTCGCCCGCCCTACTGACCTTTATCGAAGCCCCGCTTAAATTTCCGATCGCCCTTTTCCCCGAAATATGAGCAGTGCAATTAATCCAAACTGGGCCAAACTGGCGGCGCTATTAGAAGCAGCGATTATTGCCGCCGCCGGAACGCCTAACCCTCGATCGCCCAGATTTGCCGCCAGTAGTCCGCCCAATTGGGCGGGGATTAATGCCGCCCTGGCCGCCGCCACTACTTCTCTAGGAGGTTTCCCAAACGTGCCATACCCCCCAAACCCGCGCGGCGTAATCCTGGCCGTGCAGGATCTACAATCCGCCCTAACCGCCGCCTTTGCGGGTGGTACCCTGGCGGCGCACCTCGCCGCGCCCGATCCTCATGGCCAATACGCCCTAGAGTCTGCCCTGGGAACTATGGCGGCGCAGTCCGCCGCCAGTGTGGCGATCACCGGCGGCACGCTGGATAATGTGGCGATCACCAACTTGCCCGCCCCCAGCAATGGCGGCGATCCTGCTACCAAGGCTTACGCCGACGCGATCGCCCAGGGACTTGACCTCAAGCAATCGGCGCGTCTGGCGGCAACCGGAAATGTAAACGTCAGCAACCCCGGGACTTCAACCTTTGATGGCATCCCGGCCAACAATGGCGATCGGATTTTCTTGTTCAACCAGTCCGCCGGGAGTCAAAACGGGTTATACACCTTCAACGGTTCAGGCTCTGCTATGACTCGCACCGCCGACGCGGACACCAGCGCCAAAGTTACCCCCGGTATGTGGGTGATCGTGGAGGAGGGGACGGCCTATCAAGACACCGGCTGGATCCTCACCACCAATACGCCCATCACGTTGGGCACTACGCCGCTATCTTTCGTTCAGTTCCCGAGTAACGCCCTGGCCCCGACCAGAACCGCCGGATTTATCACGCCCTATAACGGCGCGGCAAACACCGGATCAGGCTTTATTTTCGACTATGACGGGTACTGGGTTTACCTAACGCTGGATGCCATCAGGACGATCGGCAACTTATCCAGCGGCGCTCATATCGCCCAGGCCTGGACATTCCCACTATTCAGCCACTTATGGGTTAATTTCGCTTCCCTGGTGGTGACAGACTCCAGCGGTTCACCCGTGGCTCGGGGTGTCGATGCGCTGACGGACTACAACGCAAACCGCCGGATCTTTCTGCCCGACTATCGCGGGCGAGATATTATCGGCGCAGGTACCGGCGGAAGCCTGACCGCTCGGACTAAAGGCACCACGGGCGGCGCTGAGACGCACGCCCTGACCGGCGCGGAAACGGGCCCCCACTCTCACGGATTAAATCCCCTCGCCCTGGCGGGGACTCCAGCTGTGCCGATTATCGCCCCTGCTGGAGCGGGTAATTTTTGGAACAATCCATTTACTGGCGGGAACCAGGCCCAGACGATCATTTCTACTGAGGTTTCTGGGCTTGGGAATGCTCACAACAACATGCAGCCCTGGGCGGCGGAACACTTCCTGATCTCCGCCGGAAGTCGGTAAGTCCAACAAAAAACGATCGCCGCTTAGGTAAGGCGATCGTTTTTTGAGTGCAGATCCCAGGCTCACTTATCAGCGGCCAGATAAAACCCGTCAACCTCTCGGGATTATCCACCCTGTTGCTCTTTTTGAAAACTCCCTATAGAACACGCTCTAGAGTGATTAGAAGCTTTTTAAGAGGGTTAGCACTCTGCCAACCCTCTTAAATCAATCTCCTACAATCTCCCGCAAAAGTTCTTTATAAAGCATCCTGCAAAACTGCCCCGCTGTAGCGCACACCTTTCGATCTCCTTTCTTGTCCACCGTAAACTCAAAGTGAAGGAACAGTCGCGCCATTTGAGGGGTAATAGAGTAGCGATCGGCTATCGCCCTGATCAACCTCTCGTTTAGCCAGGGAGATACTTTTGGTATGCGGTACTCCGCCTCCAGACTTTCCGCTACCTCAGTGAATTTCATCTTCCCTCTGGGAATGACAATCATTATTTTTATGTATTGCCATAGCGCAGTTCTGGCGTACCTGCTCCCGCCCGCTTTCCACTCTGTTTTCTGCCCCGACTGACTCAACACCTTTCCCATTCCCAGGGAGAGTTTAAAACCGGCGCAAGAGCGATCGCGCTTTGTTTTTCCGCTCCGGCGCTTGCTGTGTTCGCCGTGGACGTACTCTCGGATCGGTTTGCCGTCCTCGCTTAAAAAATCTTGGAAGGGGTAAATTTGGCTGATTATGGCGGCGCGGTGGATTTGGGGTACCTTAAACAGGTCTAAAGCCCTGTGATAGGGATCGTATTCTGGGCAGAGCAGCTCTGGCGCTAGATCCTTTTCTAGCCGCAGTTCTATCAGTTCCAGATTGATCAGTTCTCGCGCCAGTTCTCGGCTATGTTCGCTCAGGCCTAGCCCGATAGTGGTTTCCAGTTTTTCCTGTCGCCCGCGTCCGCCATAGCCCTCCCCTGCTAAGAACCGTAGCAAGGTAGGGACTGGCTCAAGCCATCCTCGCCGGGAACTTTCGTAGGAATCGACAAATTCAGGGCATTCAAACTCTAGCCTTTGCCCCAGCCGGTTAAAGATTGGATTTTTGTTTTTAGTCGTTGAAATCAGGTTTAGATATTTGTCCCTGATTGCTATCCGATCCGCGGATAGAAACGCCTCTGAATTGTTGTAATTAACCAGGCTGTAAGCAGCAATAACCGCCGCGTCTGGCTTGTCTGCTTTGTTTACTATGCCCTGGTACTGGGCGTAGTTTCTAATCCTACGCGGGTTTACCAGTCGCACCTGTCGCCCCGCCTTTACCAGGGTATCGATCCAGATTCGGCTATAAGAACCGGTTGGTTCAAGTACAAAAAGATCGGCCGGTAAAGCTAACAAAACCTCTATGTCTTCTCGTTTTGATTTGAGGACTAAAGGTTTATAGCTCCGACAAAAATTCTTCAGGTTCGCCGGGTGTTCTTCCAGCGAACAAACATAAACGGAGGATTTACCACAGTCAATCCCCGCCACCAATGGACTCATTTAATTTACTCCCACAAACACAAGTAAGAGAGATTTGATCTCCGGTAAAACCGCTATTCCTGATCAAGCCCGACCGTGGTCAGACCGCACTGCTCTGAAGATGCAGAGATCTAAAGGCGGCGCTGTGATCTGTGTAGAAGGAAACCCGTAGAAGCAGCGATCGTGAACATAGTTCAAATTCAGCCGCGTCAGGCCGCTGTACCCTAAAACCACTGAACGCCGCCAAATACCGCCTAAATGCCCCGCTAAGGGCGGCGATAGCTGAAAGGCTTTGGACACCTTCCGCGACGGAGCCACGCGGGCCCCGTTTCGTCCCCTGGTGGGCGGGGACTCGTCAGGCGGAATCAATCAGTTCTCGCCCTCCTGCAGAACGGCGGCGAATCGCTCAGAGTCAATGTAGGGCAATGGATCAAAATCCGATAACTGCCCGCCGTACTGCTGCTCGATCGCCTCGGCACTCCGCCGGAGCCGCGCCGCAAAATCGGCGGGGTTTTCAAAAACACCATTAACTAGGATGGATTGGATTTCTACTAAATCTTTGGCGGCTATCCGCTCCCAGTCGTGAAATAAAGGTAGACGGGTCATGCTGTCCTCTGTTGTTCTATAAGGTGGGTATCGACTTTGGGTAATTCGGGCTCCTTGGCCCGTGCGAAAAACTCGACTGCTAACTGTCTGATCTGGTAGGGCGACAACTGCGCCACGCGCCGCCGCCCCAGCTCCACTAAATGAGTGTGGATCTCCTCCGGCGATCCTCCGGCGATAACGGCGATCGCTTCGCAGGCGTGATCCAGTGCCGTGGTGAGGATTGCGATTTCCTCGGCTTTGATAGTTGTCGCCCTGGTGGTGGTCATTGTTCGGGGATATTGCGAGGAATAGATAGTGGTGTGGCGGCGGCGGTATAGCGGCGGAGTAGCGCCGTTAACTCCGCTTCTAGTCCTTGGGAGTCAAGCGTATCTTCCCAGTAGGCAAGATAAACGCCCTCCATTACGTTGTTAACTATTTGGGGGATGATTGGTGCTTGCATAGCTCATAGATAGGGATAAAGAGACTCGAAGCAGGGAACTAACAACCGACTGGCCGACCTAAAAACTCGCGCTTTACTGTGTAGCCCCGGGCGATCGCCAACTCTTGAGCCGCCAATAACTGGCGATGGTTGGCAAAATCGGCGGGGTTTGCCCACATTCCATCAGGCTCCTGATACCAGAGCCGCCAGGGATAGACGGCTATAGGGGGATTAATAGCCCACCCTTTATAGTTGTTGCCCATCTCCCGCGCCCTCTGCCTGTTTGAGAAGTTCCAAAACCTCGGAAATGGGCGGCTCACACTTCCAGCCCTGGGCCCCAGCATGATAGATCAGCGCCTTCTGTCCGCCGCGTGATACCACCCAGCGCGGCGGGGTGTGTTCGCCGCGCACTTTCCTGATCTCCCATTTCAGGCCTATTAGGCGATTCTTGAAGATTCCGAACTGTTCCCGCCGCTGGATAAACTCCGGCGAAAACCGGTAGCTACTGCGGCGCGGGCTTTTCTTGATCCGCCCCGATCCTCTTTCATCAGTGTTGCTGGTCATAGAGTAAAGCGCCGCCACCTGGCGGCGCGGCAAGTAAAACGCTTCCGACAAGTAGGGAACGCCGGGATCTGCCCCCGTAAGCCTTGAGAGCCGTTCCCAGAAAAGCCCACAGCGGGCGGCTGAAGATCAACGCCCGTTGACAATCCGCCCGCCGTGGGCATCACCTTCTACTTTCTTCTACTTAGTTAGGCGGCGCGGGCTTTGCACCCGTAGCCTTGAGAGCCGCCGCCAGGAAATCCGCCGCCGTTGATCTGTGTTGCCCCACAAGCGGCGGTGATGGTTATCGTATCTGCAACTATTTATACGCATATTTGCGGAAAAGATCAAGCAAATTTCAGTCAAATTCAGTCAAGTTTGGGATAGAATTAGCTATAGAATATTGCAAATCTGTAGATCGGAACCCATGGAACGCCCTACGCTAAGAGCTGTATCGTGTCTCGAAATCGGAGATCTACCAATGCCCCGAAAAGACGATCTAGAAAAGTTCGTGCTATCCCGCCCGATCGCAAAGCGGCGGCAAATTGCCCCGTTGAGCCAGTTCTATGATGAGGAGTTACAGCTTGACGCGTTCTTGACTGGGCGGAGCGTCCCCGACCAGGCCACCACGCTTCTACAGGCGAAATTAAAGGAGCGCTGCGACTGGCGGAAAGGGATGCTCGAGCGACTGGCCGATAGTCGCGGCGTATCGCCCGAGGTGCTACGCGCCGCCATTCTGGGCGGGCGATTACCCGATCTGAGTGAGCAGGAGTACGCCGCCATAGAAGCGGCTATAGCCCGCGCCGGTAACAGCCTAGAGGATGAATAGGTAGGAAAAAGGGGGCCTCTGGCCCCCTCCCTGATCATGTCTCGATTTACTACCAGGGTAATACAGATGAATCAGCGCGAGGAAAACGAGTTTGCAAAATTGATTGAAGAGTATCAACTACAGATTCCTGATTTAATGCAGGTCTGCAACGCTCCAATCAAGGTGTTGCGGCGATGGTTGTATGAGGGAGCGCCCGCCGAGGCGATCGCCGATCTGAAGCGGTTTCTTGAAATTGACTGATGGGTAAAATCTCCCGATGGCGCTACGTTTCCCGCCAGCAACTTGGCGAGATCATTGCTGCAAACCCCCGGAACTCCGGCGAGTCTAAGGAGGAGTACGGGCGGCGACTGAAAGCGGCAATAACCGCCGGGTATCCCTTCAAATATCGAAGTGGCCACGCTTACCAGTGTTGGTTAGATGAACGCAAAACGGTGCTGGCTTACCTGGGCTTGTATCCGCCGCCCTGGAAGCAACCCGCGCCACCCCAAGTCGCACCAGCGCCCGACCCCGACCCGTCTAGAATCCAGCTACCTCTCCCCTTAGATGGCCTACATCCGAAAGAAGAAGGTTAAAGGCGGACTCTATCTCTATGAGGTTGAGAGCTACCGCGACCCCGAAACCGGCAAGGTAAAGCAGCGTACCCTTGCCTACCTCGGCCCAGCGCCGCGCCCGCCGGAAGAGCCGGAGCCCGACGCGTCACAGGATACGGCAATTGTTAGTAGTCAAAAGTTAGGCACTACAGAGTTAACTGGACACGGCCGCGACCCATCCAGAATTCAGCTATCGCTACTTGCCCCGCCAGAGTTCCAAGTGGGCGATCGGGTAGCATTCGATCTCTACATCGGCGGCGGACTGCGGCGGATGCAGGGATCTATAGTTCCCTGTAAAACCTGGCTGGAAGGATGCGACGCGACGAATAAAGCGCCGGTACAGGGAGCGGTAGTGGTGGCGGGGTGTCTGTGTGTGAAGTATCGGTGGAAGCGTCGCACCTACACCACCCAGTTACCGGTAGAGAGACTTTCTTTTTGTCAAGAAGCGGCAAACCTTTGTACTAATATCGAAGCGCCGTCGAAAAATTTAGAGTCTGATCAGGTCAAAAAAGTGGCGGAATCCGCAACGGTTGCGGATTTGCCGCCAATGCCGGATTTATTTGCTCAGTACGGTATCTGCCGCCGTTGTGGATGGTTCCACCCCGAGACGGAACACGGGCGGCATTATGCCTCTATTGGTTGGAAGGTGTGTAAATGCATGTAGTTTTTTTTAGTTCTGGAATTGGATCGTGGGCAACGGCAAAGCGAGTTGCTCAACAGTGCGGCACTGACGAATTAATTTTGCTGTTCGCTGACACCGGGATAGAAGACCCCGACAACTACAGATTCTTGCGAGAGGCGGCAAAAAACGTAGGCGGTGAACTGGTGGTGGTGAAATCCGCCCGCGATCGCGATGTTTTTGCAAATTGGAGATCGCGCCGTGCGATCTCCAACGACCGGATGCCGTTTTGTTCCTTCGATATGAAGCACGCTCCCTGCCGGGAGTGGCTGTATAAAATCGATCCGCTTACTGGCGAGTGGAGCAGGCAGATACAAATGGATCGCCCCCGTTGCCCTTACCCAAAGCCGTCGGAGTCGCCAATTACGCTGTATGTCGGGATCTCGTGGGACGAAATTCACCGACTGGCCGCAATAGAGCGGGGCTGGAGCCCTTGGAGGGTTGAAGCGCCTTTGACAGAGGCTCCCTACCTCGATAAAAAGAGCCTGCTGGAGTGGGCGGAATCTGAGGGATTAAAGCCCCCCCCCGTCTTTACGGCTACGGATTTGCCCATTCCAATTGCGGCGGCGGGTGTGTTCGCGCGGGACAGGCGCACTGGCGGCATTTGCTAAAAGTCCTCCCGGAGGTCTATTCGACCTGGGAAGAACAGGAGCAGGCCATGCGGTTCGAGCTTGACAAAGACGTTTCGATTCTCACTCAGCGCGGGAAACCCTTGACTCTTAAAGCCCTGCGGGAGTTGGAAGAATCGCAATTAGATTTATTCGACTGGGGCGGCTGTGGCTGCTTCGCGGATTAACCCCGTGCCGACTACGGCGGCGATCGGCGCGGGTGGAAAAGCCGCCGATAAACCTACTACAGAGGAAACCTGATGAGATGAGGGAGTCTATTAAATGAAGCGCCGCGACCCCCGCGAAGCCGCCGCCCGCGCCTACCTGAGCAAGCAGAGCGCCAAATATGGCGATCGGTTTGAGCAAGTAGAAGCCGCCGCCCTGGTGGCCGCCGATCCATCCTTCCGCGCCGCCTACAGAAACAAGAGTTTTCTGGTTCAGGTGTTTGAGGAAGGGGAGTTTATCCGCCTCACTATCAACCGGTGCATTCTGCAAGGATTTAAGCCAGATGGGCTCCCACTCTGGCAGGGAAAAATTTCCTGGGATGAGCTATGGGAGATTAAAAACCAGCTCGGATATAAGGAGTTTTGGGCGGTGGAGTGCTACCCGCCGCCTGACCAACTCCAGAACTACAACAACATGCGGCACCTTTGGATTCTGCCCACCCCGCCCGAGTTTGGATGGCACCGCAGCAAGGAGGAAACAGCCAGTGAGTGAGTATACATATCAACCAGGGCAGGCCCGAACCGTCGCCGGGCAGGCCGAAACCTATCAACAGATAGAAGGCGCGGGATTGTTCGCCGCCAGGTCAGCGATCGGCGATACTTCCCAAGTCGCGGCCTGCTGCTCATTCTGCGCCCAGTTAGAGGACGGGCGGACAGTTTCCGGGGTAATCATTGGGATTTGCTTGAGCGATGCCCCGGAGCCAGTCCTTGACGCGGTAGAAGCGCTAAAAGAGGTGATCTCCCGCTACGAATAGCCCCTATCTCTGTTAACTCACCAGCGATCGCCCTCACCCGGCGATCGCTTTTTAAGTCGGATAATTTCGCAGGCTAGACAGCGCAAGGATTAGAGCATGGTTGATAATTTCGCAGGCTATACCCAGGTCGAAATTTCGCAGGCAATGCCGGAAAATCTCGCAGGCGGCACTACGGCGAAGCCTGCGAAAAAACGGTTATGGATGCGAACCGGGATCTATAAATCCGGCGGTTCTCAGTATTGCCGCTTCTATTGGGGTAAGGGCCATGAAACCTTTGGTTTTGTCCACATTAGCGGCGGTTCTGCTGACTCAGAGGCGGTTAAGGCGCGCCGCGCGGCGATAGACCGGATGATCGCCGATGGCGCGCCGCTACAGGCAATATTTGATAGGCTGAGAAGCTTTCCTAATGAGCAGGCAGGCCGCAAAAAGAGCCAATAAAAAAGGCGGGGTGGATACCGTCCCCGCCTCAACCATGAATCAAGCCATTTGTACTATAGCCTTTCTCAATAAAAAGGCGGGGTGTACTGCCCCGCCCTAAACCATGACTGTTTGAATCAACCGCCGCCATTAAAACAGGCGGGCGGCATCCGAGTAAAGCGCGATCGCCAGTTGAGTTTGTACATGATCTGGACTATCCGGGCATCTGTGCCGCATCTGTTCCAGGCAGAACCCCAGGATGGCGGCGCGTTGTTCGATCTCCGCCGCCAGTTCTAGCTTGTGTTGTTTGCTCCATCTGTCCGCCAGTGGTTGGGTGGGAGCGATCGTTTTGTTCTCTGGCGGCGGAGCCCCGACCGGCGGCGCGTCTGACGGCGACGGCGGCAAGTTCTGCCCAGTGGCCGCGCCCCGGCGGCGCTGGAGTTCTGCGGCTAACTCTGGTGATAGATGAATTTCCGCATCGGCTTTGCCATTCCGCCCAGTTTTTACCGAGAACATCACCTGATCACCCTTCTTGAGAAATTCCAAATCTGATGGAATTTCAAACCAACAATCAGCGGTTGAGCCATTCCACTCAACCGTTACGCTTCGCCGCCCTGGCTTACCTTCGTACTGACTATGAAAGATTTTCCCGGCGGCGTATTTAATCGAGCCTGTCTGAATCGTTGTAGCGCCCATAATGCCTCTAAGAATAATTGATAAATAGGGGCATAGTTAGGCACTACGCCCCCGCCGGTCGGGTTTACTCGATACTGATACCTCTGACCCTGGCTGACTGCTCGCGCGATCGGAGTGGGGCAGACTCGCGCCGTTCGTCCGCGACGTAGGCGGCGGCGAGTTTCCGGGCGGCAAAGTAAACGTCTAAATTGGCGATGCTGTAAAGGCTTAACACCGCGTAACCGTGTTTGCAGATGGTTTCGTGCTGGTGCCAATCTTCACAAGAGCAGGCGATCGCTTCGGAATTCACCTCCACAAAATACAGATCGCCCTTAGCCCCGGTTACTTCGTACTTGTCGCCGTATCGAGTGCTGGCCACTGGGCGGGCGATGCATTCCCAGGCCCCCTCCCGCCGTACCCGTTCAAACTCGTATTCAAATTGGCAACGGGTAATGGTGGCGGTGTGTTCGCCCTTGCGATCGGCGTAGGTGACTGTTGCCCCTTCGTTGGTGGCGGCGATGGTAATCTTGCGGCTGGCGGGCAGGCCGAGAATTCTCTTGGCGGCGGCGGCGTTGCAGAATAAATGATTGACAGTCTGATAGGTCTGTTGTTGTAACATGATGGTGCCTCGTAGTAGGTAGGCGGCGCGGTGTTTCTCAGGCAGTAGCGCCGCCTTTGAACCCACTATAGCCTAGAAACCGGTGTTACACCGGTCTAAGAGACTTGAACGATTAAAGATTCACTAAAGCTTTACAATTCACTCGATCGCTGTATCCTGTGCTTGCCCCGGTTGTTACATCGGCTATAGTGGCGGTATGAGTGAGTACAAGAATCAATTAAGAGCAGGCGGCGGGCAGTTTGGCCCAAAGATAGCGGGCGGCGAAAAGCGCGGCGCGGCTATCTCTCTCAGGCTCCCTGAGTCGCTGGATCGGGAACTACGCGCCGCCGCTGGGTGGCAGTCGAGCGCCGATAATGCCGCGCTTAGAGACTGGATAGAGGCGGCTATTAGGGAGAAACTAGGCGATGGATAGACACTTCTGGATCGGCTTTATCAAATTCTTCGTGTTCGGCGCGGTGCTGGCGACTGTGCTGCAATTCTTCCGCGCCGTTGATCCGCCGCGCCAGGTGCCCAGCGCCGCGCCGGTGGTGGAGGTGGGAAAGTGATAAAGATTGTGGTTGCTCAGGTGGTTCCCTTGCTGCCCAGCGCCCACCCTGGCGAAATTGAGCGGCGTATTAGTCGATTGAAGCCTGTTGATTTCCAGTATCTAACCCAAGCCCTGGAGGAATGGCTGACTACCACGCGTCGCGGTTCTATTGCTGAGGCAAAGGAGATCCGGCGCAAAATCGCCGAACATTTGCTCCTACCTTGGAGCGCCACCATTCCCCCTCACGCCCAGGACGCGATCGCCGCCGCTGTTCAACGGCAAATGCTGGATTTGCCCGCCAATTTGCTTACAGAGTGGCATGAACCGCGATACCTTGAGCGGCGCTGGCTTCGCGACGCGGCGCGCCATATTGAGATCCCCTACCCGGAGTGGTGGGAGTGATAGCAAAAAACCGCCGGGAATACCGGCGGCGATCGTCATTCAGAGGATTGCAAGTGGCAACGGTTGCCCGCTGTCCTCCCACAATAGCCGATACCCGCTGAGTATCCACCCGATCCAGTACGCCGCCACGCGCCGGGAAAGCGGCAACAAGACATCCCGCGCCCTGCATTGCTGAATCCAACGGGTGAGCATTTCGCAGATTTCCACCGCCGTTACCCTGTCGTCTCTCCCTGGGATCGAGAGACATAGAGCAATCCTGATCGGGCTCCCTGTTCGCCCATCTGTGGCGGTATAACTCAATTCCAAAACGTGTGTAGGGCTTGCAAAAACCAGTCTTTCAAGTAGCGCCAAATTGCCCGCCCGCCTCTCTGCTGCAATAAGGCCGTCTGCCAGCCGTGAGCCTCGCCGTAGCCTCGCCGATACGTGGCGGCTATCGTATCTCTTGCAAGACAGCGTGTGTGTGTAGTTTGGGAAGATGCATCCATGAGCCTGATAGACCTCTGAAGAGTGAACCCGCCCAAACGCGGGCGGGGATTTAGACCTTGACTTAAACCAGGGAAACTTAAACACATCTTGCCCTCTGTCCGCCGCTATTTCTGCAAAGCGTTGGTTATCATGTCCAATTTGCCGGTAGCCAGTCCTACCGCCGCACTACCGAACAACAGCGCCAGCCCTGATAAAAGCTTCTCTTCCCCGGCGGTATCAGCCCAGAACAGCAACCCAAACGAGCAACCCAGCGCCGCCAGGAGCAGGAACAACACAACAATCTGACGGTTGAACGCGGCCAGCAGGCGGCTATTCCGCTCAACCTGGCGTGATAGCTCGATCGCCCTATCCTCCGCCTCTTCCAGCCTCTCTAGGATTTGCTCTTCCATCTCAACTCTGGAGCGTTCCGCCGTAACCATCAGAGTCTCTATGGCCTGAAACCTTCCCTCTACCTCATCCCGCGACATTACGCGCCGCCTCCTTCCGCAACTCCGCCGCGTGTTCTTCAAAAGCAGTAGCCAGTGCAACCAGCGACTCGGGTGATAGGGACTGTCGCCCCTCAAGGTAGGATGACATTTCTTTTTTGCTCCAATTCGTGCCAGTGCAAATGTATTATGCCCTGGGACAAAGACAGGCGCTAAATATGGCCGTAGCTTGGCGGCCATAGATCATTTGCCAACCACCCGTTGAGCGGCGCGTCGATAATACATTTCCTGGCAACCGCCGATCTTCTGAGGCAACCGACCCGATTAATCTGACTTGTCTTTCAGGGACTGCGGTGACTTTTTGGGGCTTTGAGGCCATACCAGATCACCATTTGCCAACCACCTGTTGATCCCCTGGGTTGAATCAGGTCAAATCCCAGAAATCAAGCTGGTTGCAGCTTTTTAAGCTTCTCTCCAGTCGATCGACATCACCCCGGTTATTAGTGGTTGTGGACTGGCTACAGGTGTCACCAAGTCCAATTAGGTCAGAGGGTTGCTCTGTTCCTCCCCTTGCCTGCGTCTTTCCCTCGGTGAGGGGGTTTCGGGCAGTTTTAGGGGCGTGTGGAGTCTGGACATTGCCAGATCCACGCAACGCCGAAGCGTTGTGCCCTTTGGCTGCACACTCAGCAGGTTCACAGGTGGCATTGCCACCAGGGCCATGCATGGCCAAGCTTTGTCGGATCGCCGGGGCAATCCGCAAAGTTCTGTTTTGGGCGGGCTTAAGCTTGCCACACGCCCCAAATTTGACGGCGCTTCATTCCACCTGTTGAGCATCAAATAGTTCGTTAATGTCGCAGTTCAGCACTTGGCACAACTTAGCGATCTTGGCAAAGGTTTCTATGCCTCCCCTGTCTCGCTCCCAGTTCCGGACGGTTGAGGGGTCAACACCAACCAGATCGGCCAGTTGGCGCTGTGTCAGGTTTCGATTCTTGCGCAGTTCCGCAACTTTGGACACGTAAATTTCTCCCATGCGCTACTTCATAGCATTATCTTACTATGAATTACTTAGCGTCAAGTATTTGACACCGCTAGAAATTTAGCGTTTAATAGTTAATAGAAAAGGCGCTCCACTCCGACCAAGAAGAAAGCGCCTTTCCCAAACAAACCTTTGTCAGGTCGTCTGATTATGTCCTACACCTTCGTTTTTGACAATTCCGCAACCCTTCCATCGATCGCTCTTGCGTCCCTCGTCTTCGTTCACATCGTCACCCTGATTCACCGTCAGACAGGTGATGAAAAAGCGTTAGAGGTTGTCACACTATCAGATCGCTTTGTCGATGTGATGCGTGAGATCACCCACCTCAAGGTAGTTCACAAACTCCAGGGTTACGAAGTGTTTGAAGTCCTTGACCGCAACTCCCCGTTCTAAACCTAACCACTCGATCGGGCGCTTTTGTGTGCCCGATCCTGCCTCGCTTCGTCCGAAAATTCACTAACGGAGACTCACGATGCGCCAATTAACCAAATTTGAAAGGAAAATTCAAACCCAACTAAACGGTATCTTGGATCGTAAATACCAACTCTGGCAGCAGACCGAAGGGGGGCAGATCGTTGGTTTTTATTACACCTCGGTCAGCGTCGCCTTTAGGGAGCGCTCAGAGCCAGGATGGGTATACCTCATTGAGGCGGGCGGCGACATCTACCACATCCACGAAGAAAGCGTGATTCCAGTTGGCACAAACTAAAACCCGCTCAAAACGCAAATTCTAGCCCAATCTTTAAGGCGGCGCGCCTGCTGACTACAACCGCGCCGCCACCTATTACGAGGTAATCACATGCTACAGCAATCGACCGCTTATCAGGCCGCTTATCACCTATTTGTCAACGCCGCCGCCGCCAAAAGAATTTTAGATATTCCCGCGTCCAAGAAAATCGAGATAGCCGCGACCAACGACGGAGCAACTGTCACCTACACCGACAAACAGGGCACCCATACCCGCGACATTAGCCGCGCCGAGTTTGAATACGAATTTGAGCGAGTCCGCCGGGAAGGGGCAAAGGAGTGTATTGCCCGATTAGTTGGCCGAGATCGCTACGGTGATCGCTTTGAGGTAACTGGCGCAACGGGCGATCTCTATTTCGTTGAGGTGAATTCTGAGGCAATCGCCTGTTCTTGCGAGGACTGGCACCAGCACCAATCAGTTTGCAAGCATGGTTATGCGGTGCTTAGCTTCTTTTCTCTCAGCACTAACTTAGATGCATACTTCAACGCTCAGAGGCTAGCGATCGCCGTGGTGGGAGGTGGAAATTCTCGGGGAACCTCAGCCGCGTAGCGCACAAGCGCTAAGAATTCGCCTTAGAGCGGTGTAGCGCCTAACCGGCCCGCCCTCACCATCCACCAATCAACCTTAAAGCTATGGGCAGTTCAGTTTTACAAACAGGTTCAATCAAATACGCCCCCGGCAAGGTGTTTGCATCTCAATACGAAGGGAAGCCGGGGCGGCGATCCGTTGCAGTTGAGTGGAACGGGTCAGCCGCTGATTGCTGGTTTGAAGTTCCATCCGATTTGGAATTTCTCAAGAAAGGTGATCAGGTAATTTTCTCGGTTAAATCTGGCCGCAATGGCAAATCTGAAGCAGAGATCCATCTGTCGCCAGAACTAGCGACAGAGTTAAAACGGCGGCGCGGTGTTGCTACTGGGCAAAACCTGCCGCCCGCCCCCTCTGACGCGCCGCCGGCCGGAACGCCGATCCCGACAAACAAAACGATCTCGCCAACTCAGCCGCCTTTAGAGCGGTGGAACAAGCAGCATAAACAGGAATTGGCGGCGGAGATCGAACAACGGGCCGCGATACTGGGATTCTGCCTGAAGCAGATCCGGGGCCACTGCCCGGATGCTCCCGATCATGTCCAGGTTGGTCTGGCGATCGCTCTTTACAACGATGTAGTACAACTGTTTTAATTAGCGCGGTTGTTTGTTGAAACATGGGAACGGAAGGCTTTATGTCTTCCGTTTTTTGCAACCCCGAAAAGCTTGAAACATGGTGGTTGGCAATGGCTAGTAATTGGCCCCAATGGGATCGGGAACCCTGGGAAGACCGTCAGCAGGCGGCGCGATGTGATTTGCTGTTGCGCCACTACGAAAAAAAGCGCCTCCGCCGCCACCCAAGCACCCAAGCACCCAAGCCTCTAGTTACCGCCGCCCCGGAGCCCCGCCGCCCACGTTTGCCGGAACATCCGGATCGGCGGTGTAAATGCGGAGCCCTTCCCAAAATCAATCAGACTAACGGCACTTACAGATACTTCCGTTGCCAGTGCGGACATAAATACAAGGTTAGAGTCGAGAATATGGGGATTCACAGGGATAGCGCCCAATCGCCCGCCCCGGAAAAGTTAGGCACTACAGCCCCGCCCCCTCCCAAGAAAAAGCGCAGATCAAAACCCGGGCCTCTATGCACCGCAATTCCCGCGCCATCCAGAAAGAAAGGAGGGAATCTGGAGCTATTCCCAGAACAACCCGATCGCCAGTGTCAAAGCTGCAAGAGGTTCCCGCCCCCGTCCATTGTCAATCGCGGCTATTACTGGTTCTTTTGTGAGTGTGGCTATAAGTTCCGATCGCCCCAGCAATAGCGCCGATCGCGTCAAACTGCGGTCATATTTAGCGCCCGCTTCTATCTGGAGGGTAAACTTTGATCAGAGTGTTGGTACTTATGATCTATGGCCTCCCGACTTCCGCCCCGCGCCGCCGCAGTCCTTGAAAAGTTATTTCAATCTGGCGGAAACACCGCCCGCGCCGGATTTCAGCGCGGTTTCACGACAGACTTAAAAATCCCCGGTGTGTTTCAAGCGGGTACGGGTGGTAGCAGATTTGCGCCCAGTGTTGTTTTCGATCGCGCCCCCGCCGAAGTCTATCAGGATTTATCTGGTCTGGGTCGGGCGGGGTTTGTTGCTGGTCGGGTAGCCCGTGACTTTGTAGGCCACGGCACTAGATCGCGCCTGCTATTTGATGCGTTCCCTCTGGATTTTGTCCAGTCTAGAACCACCGACAAAGGAGCCAGGAGCGGGTTTCCGAGTTGGTACAACCAGACCGCCGCTACCACTACCGCCACCGCTTTCGGTATTGCGGCGGGCAACGTGAATCCGCTAAACCTGGCTGAAGCAGGTAGACCTGCCGGGTTTGCAGCAGTAGATCCCCGTGAAGATAACCCCCGCCAGTCAAACAACCCCGCCTCAGAATGGGCGGCGCGGGCGTTTTTCGGGCGAACTGGCCGACTATTGCCCTATCAGGAATTCGCCAAGGAGCGCCCGGGAGTGAGCGAGGCTGAGTACAACCGGTATAAACGGGCGACTCAGGACGCTTCTGCCATTGGCGGAGGTGATGGCTATATTAATCTTGGTTACGGCGCTCTCAGGCTCTACGGTAATAACCCCGTAACAGGTCAACCCACCGCCCAAGTCCTTGGCTATAACGTTCCGATCACCGCCGTGGGTACTGCTGCTGCTACTGCTGCGGGTGCTATGGCCTTAGGCAGAAGGTTGTTTTCTGACCCACCCCCTATCCCTCCCCAGTCCGCCGGACAGACCCGGTGGGCCAACGTAGGCCCCAAGCTCCGCCCCCAGGGAACGCCCCCGAGAACTGCCCCAGCCTTTGAGAATCCCGCCGGAGCCAGCGCCGCGCCCCGACAAGCGCCGCCCCAGGCCCAACCCAGAACCGCCCGCCCAACTCGCCCCGCCCCAACTCAGGCGGCGGCTAACAACGCTTACGAGGCGGCTTACCTGCAGGTGAAAAACTCCCGACTACGCACCCCGGAAGAAATCGCGCGACTGGTCCAACGCACCCCCGGGTTACCTGACGACCCACTGGCCGCCCAGGCGATCGCCCAACAGTATCAGACCAGAATGAGCCGCGAAGCCGCCGCCGGAGCGGGCGATCTGGGATTCCGCACCACGGCGGAGAATGCGCCCCAGGGATTGGCCCAGCGCCAGAGCCTCAGAGGCAGGATGGCGGGCGGCATGAGTAACGCGGGCGGGCTCCAGATGGGACGCGCCGCCGATGTGGGCGGCGGACTGCCTGACCTCAATAACCCCCAGTTTGTGAATCAGCAACTTGCCGCCGCCCAGGCCAGCGGGGACACCGCCGCCGCCCGCGCCTGGGGTAAGGAGGCGCAACGGCTCAGAGTGGCCGCGCTAAACACCGACCTCAACGCCCAGAAGCAGAACCAGACGGGATTGTTTGACCCGTTGCAATTCCGCAACGATACCCCGCTACTGAACGCACCCGCTCAACCAGAGTTAGGCACTACAGCCCGCCCAACTTCCAGCGCCGCGGAACCCCAGTTATCTACTGAGGAAATGGCGCGGAGACAGCGAGAGGCGATCGCCCGACTCCGCCAGCCATCCCCTACAACCACGGTAGACATCGGCGGACCATCACCCGTAAGAGTGAGCGCCACTGCCCCAGCGCCCGCCAGCCGGATCAGCATCGGCGCGGATGGGGAAACGCGGCCCCTGCGAGTGGCCCAGTTAGGCACTACACCCGCCCCGCAAAGTTCCACGGTGATGGAACAATCCCCCAGGAGTAAGAACCTGTCACCCGTGCAGGAAGTGACCCAGCTACAGCGCTATAAGCCCCCGACTACGGAGATCGGGAAACTCCAGGCGATCGGCCGCGCCCAGAACTTAGATATTCAACTGGACAGGCCCCGGGGATACGGGCAGACGATTATCGTTACCGACTTAGCGACTGGGCAGCAAGGACAATTTGGCTCCATTTCCGCCGCCCGCACGGCGGTAGAGTCAAACGCCCCCCAGAAATTCCAGGAGCCCGCCCGCCCGCGACTACTGCCCGACCGAGCCGCAATGCAGCAGGCCACCCGCCAAGGTACGATCACCGCTCTGACTGAGCGATTTAAGGGAGTATTAAGCGGCCAGTACCCCGCCAGTAGTTACCGCCGCGTACCGGAGCCGACGAACCCGCGCGGGTTGAACGCCCCGACCGATTACCGGGGACTATCAACCGTTGACCAGCTCCGAAACCCGCCACTAGAAGGCGATTTTGACTCCCGCCCAACCCGCGCCAACTACGGACAGGAAATTTTCAACAGACCCCGCCCCCAACCCGCGCCCAGGCAATTTCCTGTTGACCAATTGACCGGCGATCAGTTTACCCGCCGCCTACAGGTAAACGAGGCGCTACGCGGTGCCCGCCCCGCCGGAGTTGATGCCCTGGGGCAAGGATCAGGCACCGTGTTTGGAGCCCCCCAGAACACCACCCGGATCGCCATCCCTCAGGGAAGACCGCAAAGCGCCCCCGCCCCGGTGATTCCCTATGAGCCCTTGCAACCACGCACCACCCGCGCCGCCAGCAGTGGCGGAACCAGTTACAACCCATTCCAGGCCGCGCCGCCCGCAGAGCCCCGCGCCCTGGTGCCCAGCGCCCCCCGCTCAGTGGCCGCGCCCCAACAGTTAGGCACTACAACGCCCGCGCCCTACCGCCCCGCCTCTGCCGGATTCGATAGCTTCCCGGTAAGCCGCCCCCGTGCCACCACTCCACCTCCCGCCGCTACTGCCGCCCCCGGCGCAGTGGCCCGCGTGGCGGCGGCTAATCCCCGCCTACCCGGGATTATTGGTGCTGGACTGGCCGCACTGCCTGCCGCCCTGGAATACTCCGCCGCCGCTAATGAGGGTGTCAGCCAACCCCGGGCGATCGCCCGGGGTATAGCTGGAGCCGTCACCGCCGCCGCCGATCCTGGAGTCTTTGCCAGCCCTGTTTTTGCCAATCCCGGATTTATGGCCACCCGGGCGATCGTTGATAGGCTCACACCTAAAGTCCTGGTTGATGCCGCCTTTGGTAGAAGCGCTCAGGATCGAGTAAGAGACACTGCTGAACAGCGCTATCAGGACGCGAATCAGCAATTTCGACTCACCCGCGACCCCAAAACAGGCCGCGTGATCTCTGTGCCCCGCCAGCAGGCCGCGCCGCAGCAGGCCCGCCAGGGACAACAACAGGTGAAGCAGGCCGCGACCGGCGGAACCACCCCGCCGCCGTTCAGAAACCCCTACGTTGGAATGGGAGTGGACGACCCGAATGGTCGCGCCCCGACCGATGCAGAGGTGCAGGCCGAACTACGCGCCCGGGGAATCGTTCCCGGCGGGCAGGCCCAGAGCGCCGCCCCTGGTCCGAAGGTGAGTGTTGTTCCTTCTGAGTTAATCCCGGGCTCAGAGGAATTTAAGAAGCTGGATAGCAAGACTCAGGCCCGCGTATTGGATGCCGCCAGCAGGCGCTACCAAGGACGGGACCGCAACGAAACACAAATCAAGATTGCGGACCAGCGCGACAGCACCACCCGCCGCGGGCAAGATCTGCAGTATGGCGAAGGCGGCACGGTAGACCGCACCAACCGGAGCCGGGAAAATGTGGCGGGTATTACCGCCAATAGCCGGGAAAACGTAGCCAGAATCACCACCGGCGGGCGGATTGCAGTAGCAGAGATGCAGCATGGCCAAGGTGGTTCAATCGACAGAACCAACGCCAGCAAGGAAAACATCGCCAAAATTCAGGTAGGCGGAAAAATCCGAGTAGCCGAAATTGGGTACAAGGGCAAGGAGTTGCAATTCGGCAAAGGCGGGAGCGTGGACCGGACCAACACCAGCAAGGAGAAGATCGCCGGACTGAACAACGCTAGCCGCGAGAAGGTTGCAGATAAGAAGCTGGAAGGCGTGAAATACGCCTCTGATAACAAGGTTTTCAGCGACATCTACAAGGCCGATAGTAATTACCAGGCCCGCACAGATACCGCCGATATTACCGGCCAGTACCGCCTACGCCAGGAGGGAATCAGGCAGAGCGGCGCGGCCAATGTGGCCACCATTCGCGGCGATAGCGCGGCGAGGGTGGCAGACATCAATTCTGGCGCTCGGATGTATGCCGCCGACAGAAGCGCAGAGTCCCGCGTACAGTCCGCCGATGTGACCGGGCAGTACAAAGTGCAGGTAGCCGACCTGACCAGCGCCCGCAAATTACAGCAGGAGCAGGAAAAGCAGAACGCCCAACGGCGGCGGGATGTGCAGGCCAGCTTCAATCAGGCCAGCGCCCAGAACGATCAATTTCTACTCAGACTCTACGGGAGATAAACCACCATGCTTTCAATGGCTGAACTATTGCGTAGCACCCAAAACAACGCCGCATTTAACCGCCAAGCCGCGGGCGGAACGGGCCGATCGACTACCGTTTCTACCTCTGGCAGCAGCAGTCCACTGCAAGGGCTCCAGACTATGGCCCAAATGAAGGAAATGGCAAAGCGCTTTGGACTCCCCGACCCCACCGCGCCGCAGCAGAGCCCCCAGGAAAAAATGTTGGCTTCTCAGCTTGCGTCCCAGGCGGCGCTACAGGCGGCGCGGCTTACCTCTGGGGAAAAGATGCAGACAGAGCGACTGGGATCAGGTGAGCGGATGCAATCTGAAAGACTGAATTCCGCCGCCGCTAACCTGGCCGCGCAACTGGCCGCAAACCGAGGGATGCAAACCGAACGCCTCACCTCATCTGAGAAGATGCAGACAGAGCGACTGGGCGCACAATCTAGCAACCTGGCGGCGCAACTGGCAAACAGTCTCACCCTCCAACGGGAGCGCATCACCGGGAACCAGGATCAGGCTCGACTCACCAGCAATCTGGATGAACAGCGCAAGAAAGACGCGGCAGCGCGCGCCCTTGCCCTATTCCGGGCCACCCCGGGCGGTAACAGGCTATCCACTCTCAATGTGAGAGGCGCGGCAGCTGAATTGGGCTAGTTAAAGTAACTACTCTCTGAAGTTCCCTGAATGTCTCGGAAAAACCCACCTACCAATGTCGCCCGCGCCCTCTCCCTGATTGATGAGGATGCGGCGACATCATTTCGAGAGTGGGCCAGATACCGCACTCTGGCCACAATCAAGGCGCGGCTTGATGAACTGCGGCAGGAATACGCCGCGCGCGGTGTGGAACTGCCCGCCGCCAGTCTGGAAAGTATCTCAAACTGGTACCAAGCCCAGTTCCCACCCGGCGCGATGGCGGCGGCGGTAACGCTCGATATGCGCCAATACGCGGGAGTTACAGCTGATGCCCTCAACTACGCAGAATTCGCCCTGGTATCAACCGCCCAAAATCTGCAGCTGGTGCAGGCTCAACTACACGGCCAGCTATACCGCGAGGAAGGAATAGCCGATCCAATGCCGCCCCGGGAGAAGGAGGCGCGCGAGATAAACGCCCTTCTCTACCAGGCCCACAACCTGGCCAAGGAGTTACGGACGGGAGCGATCGCCCTGCATGAGGCCAAGTTACTGCAAGACCGCCGCGCACTGGAGTTTAGTGGCGGCTATCGAGTGGCGGAAATCCTCCGCACTCTGGCCCGAGAGAACAACAATCTAAACCTGGTGGAGGACTTGATCCATGCCGCGCTATCCCAGCTCGAAACAGAGGTTAATGGTGGATGAGTTAGGCACTACGCCCCGCCGCCGTCACCCCTTCACCTGGTCTGCAAAGGTTTCTTTTTGGGCGGAACAGGTGAGCAAACGTACTATTATCGAAGCGCCGCGCGAATTTTCGCCGCGCGTTATTCGCTAAAAGTTGAGGCTTACCCCATGGAGACACCCGGCGTTACTGTTGTGTCTGAGGCAGGAATCGCTACATTCGTCCCCTGTGTTCCCGAGAAAACCAGCGACGGATACCACACGATCGAGGAGTTGTACGAACACCGCCACGCGCTATTTATGGCCCTTACCTGCGCCATGCCCTGGCGGAGCTGGAAAAGCCGCCGCCACCATGACGGCCCCTCCTATGATGGATGGTTTATTGCT
>ERZ1066135.314-NODE-314-length-32865-cov-6.806522_pt1 | contig 32865 bp, 24 predicted proteins | sample MGYA00382782_ERZ1066135 | MGnify/ENA primary metagenome ERZ1066135 (study PRJEB33369, sample SAMEA5778365) | biofilm metagenome | biome: Industrial cooling water; feature: Water cooling tower basin; material: Biofilm | place: United Arab Emirates | collected... | reverse complement strand
CAAAGCTCCGTAGGAGTGATATAATTATTTTCTATCGTTCTCCATAATTTTGATTGGTTATTTATATCGCATCTCAAATTTATTTTTTTCAAGATATTCACTTAACTGTTCAAATGTCATGCCTTTAATTTCTCTTGAAATCTTCTCTTTGATTTCTCTAAATATTTTTACCGTATCAAAATCTTATTTTAGTTTTCATCTCCTACAATTTCTTTTGGTGAATGAATATTAAGAGTGATACTTTCTTTAGGGGCGATTTGGGTTTACTAAGTTTGTGTTTAACGTTTTGGCGCATGGCGCAGTGGCGGATTTTTAGCATAAATGTGTCTGCGGAGGACAAAACTTCTATGGGCTACCAATATGCTAGCTGCGAAGTGCAAAAAACTAGCCAATTGAAACGAATATTTATTGTACGCAGATTTTCTACCCATTTAAGTATTCATATACCGAAGTTGTCGCTGCAGTTTTAACCAGTCTAGCTCTTTTGTCACCGACATAATATGCTGTTTTCAAATTTGCTTCAGTTGTAGTCAAAATGTCCTTAACAGTTAGAATATTTATACCTTTCAAAGTTTCTTTAATCCATTCACTTAAGTCTAAAACATCAATAGATTTAGCAAGCTCTTTAGTCAATATTTCATTCATATCGTTTTCTTTGAAATCTGGAATTTTGTCAACCAAGTCTTTAAAATAGGGATTATTCATGCCAAATTCAGTCATTCTTTTTGAGGTAATGTTTCTCGCAATCGGAAGGGAAGTAGATGACGGTGTTGATTCTTGTGAAAAAACGCAACCTAGATTGATTAAAAATCTAGTGCCGATTTCTGCATTAGTCGCTTTAATCCCCTTGCCATGTTCTTGAATAATTCCTGTATATTCTAGAAGTCGCAAAGATTCTTTAACAGTCTGTGGAACATCTTTATGAACCCAAATAAAACAAGATGTTTGTTTGTCCCCCTGTAAATAGCTAATGTTCTTCTTTTGTATTTCAGGTAAAATAATGTTCTCAACAAATTGTCTTCCCCAATCAATTAATCCAGTCTGCCCGGGATATTTTTCGCTAAGGTTTGAATGTTCTGCAAGTAATTCTACTTTGTAGAACTCTCTAATAGTTTCATTTAATTGGGTTGAACTTAATTTGGCAGTTCTTGATATAGATTTCAGTAAAAATCTTGGATTCCCTGATGATGCATAAGCAAGGATTTCAAAGTTATTTCTGTTTCTTGATATTTCAGTTAACAAATTGCTGTCTGCATCTGTTTGTTTCTCCACAATTTCTCGCATTCGATCAATGTATGAATCTGAAAAAATGTCTCTATTAATGTTTATAAAAGTAGCATCTTGTGTATATTGAAATATATCTCCATACGAAGTAACCCCTGGATAAACAGCAGCATTGCAAGAAATGTAAGGCGACCTAAGGTCTCGAAATAATGTAAAAAATTGCCTTTGTTGTTCGGGTCTAAAAATATGTGCAGCTTCGTCAATGAGTAAGTTTATTCGTTTAATTCCAAGGTCTTCACAAATTTCTTGAATAGCATCTTTGAAATCGTCAACGGTAGGTATTGAAGTTGTAGCAATTTTATTTGATGGATTTTTCCATGAATCTTCATACAGCTTTGCTACTTCCTCGATTTTTAGGTTGTCTTCTGAATATTCGCCACCGCTTAACACATTAATTGAATGAGGTAAATTAGCTAACAACCCTTTCCGTCTCAATTGCCTTATCACTTTTGAACAAATCAATGATAACATCCAATTTGAAAATTGGCTTTTATCGCTAGAATGTAATAAGGAACTCTTGTTGAACGTTAAATAGACTGGCAGGACTTTTTCCGAAATAAATGTTTTGTTTAGCTCTTCTTCGGCTACTTTCATTAAAAAGGATTTCCCAACACCACGACTCCCAACTAAAATGATTGGGGAAACAGATTTTAGTTTTTCAATAACATCCCTATCTTGATTAGTCTCAACAAACAAATCTAGTATATCTTCATTGGGAATATCTTCTGTTCTAAATAATAAATCTGACATGATTCTTAAATTTTAATTTTCTCTGTAATTTGGGGCAATGATTTGAACTCTTCTGAAATAGTTACAGAGATTTGTTTAATTTCATCCGGCTTTAATTGATTCAAATATCTAAGGCAAAATGCGAATAGAATTACCCTTTTGATAATATCTGCTTTTACATTCCATTCGTAAAATAGTTCTTTTGAGTATTCAAGTTTTTCTGGTATTTTATCAATCACACTTTTGTTTCCATGAACATACTCAGAACACTCACGATAAACTTTAGTAGTTATCGTGAAAAAGTGATTTAGTTCATTCTTTAATTCCGGAAAAAAGGCTTTACAAAATTTTTGTGAAAAGATTCCTTGAATTTGTTTGTTGTCCTTGTCCATACTAGCAATTTCATTCCAATATGTATCTCGTTCTCCTATTTTCCATAAATTTAATTCAATCTCATTTGCAGAAAATAGAATTGCAACAAAAGTCCTTTCAAGAAAAAATCTTAGACCCATAAACGCCTGTTGATACATACCTTGATTATTACTTAATAGGGCAAGCTGATACTCCTTGATCGCATTTTTTAAAATGCTACTTTCAGGTCTGTCCTTTAATACATCTAGCCAAATTGCAAAGTCGTGAAGAAAAGCGTGATTGGAGGATAGTAAGTCCAAGTCGTCATTAGCCATTGACTTTTCAATTACCTCAATGGCATCCCGTCCAAGTTTTTTATAATGGTCTATTACTTTCATAACTTTGCATATAACGGTTGGCAGCTACAAGAAGTTGGCGATTTACCACAAAAGTTGATGCAGAGAACCAAACTTTGATTAACCACAAATGTGTTTGCGGTGCACTGAACCGCCAATTTCTTGTAGGTGCTGTTATGGGCAGGTTTTTATCCTAGTCAACACAGTTTGCAACACAAATTGACCTAGAAATTCCGTAATAGATGTTAAAGGTTCCTTTCATTTTCTTTGCTCCTGTAACCATATAACAGTCTAAAGATAAAGTTCCATCAGGCTCAATTTTTACACCCTTCTTTTGAAAATCACCAAGTCCACCTGTTGTTGGAGAATAATAGTAATCATATACGACAGCATCAGGATTTTTAAGAATCGTCTTTACATTGAATGTAAGTCTATAATGACTTCTGTCTTGATTTTTGAATGTAACTTTCTGAACAGAACCATTAGGCGAAGTAATATTCATCCAATTGGCACTAACATTTATTTCTACCTTAAATTGTTTTGACTCCTTAATCAACTCTGTTACAAAAACAGGAGCTTTTATTATCGCAGGAACATTTACTGGTAAAACATTGCCTTTCTCTAAATCAACAATAATTGTCGCATGATTTAGATTTTTTCTTTTAAACTTTAGAGTATATGTTCCAGAGTATTTAATCCTTTGTCCCCTCAAATCTCCTTTTATTAAAGTAAGGTTGTCGGGAAAAGTAATGTTTGTTACTCTTACCTTATCATTAGGACTATTCCAATCATTCGGCTGCATTCTGAAAGAAACTATTACAGTGCTATCGTCATTATAATCCAAGTGAAGAAATGGTGTGTTGTTAGTAATTCCTATGCAAGAAAGCCATCTGTCAGCAATAACTTGCACATCCTCACTTCTGCTATAAGTTTCTAACAGTTCAATTTTTTCGTCATAATTTAGAGAATAGTCAACTTGGGTTCTGTATTTCCGATATATACTTTGAACTTTAGATTTATTTGAACCCCAATTAAGTGTCCCGTAATCAGGTACAGAAATCCCTAAAGTTGAACTTCTACGAGTATTTAAGTCTTGTTGGGAAGTCGCCTCATATAAGTAATTTAGTTTTTCTAAATATTCTTTATCTGACTTTAATGAGAGTTTTTGATAAACAATACTAAGGATCGGTTCGCAGGAATTGGCAGACTTTTCAAAGGAGAAAAGTGAGTCAGAAGTGTTGTCAAAATTGGCTTTTTCGTTAGTCTCTTCTTCAAGAATACTAAACATAGCTAAAGGTTCAGGGTTGTCAGATTGATTATCTGATTTTTGCTCACTCTGTTTTTGCCCGCAACTTGCGAGGATTAAGAGCATTATGGCAATTAGTAGTGGATTATATTTCATTTTTTTAAATTTACACCTCCTACTCATTTGGCTTTTCGGTGTCGCCCCGTTTTTAAAGTGGTCGCTGGTCTCCACTTTTTAATTATTAAGTTTTAATAGTCTAGAACTGTAAAACATCAAGAACGGTGGTTCTCGTGTTTGTCCGTGTCCGTTTTGTCGTTTTTTAAACTTGCCCATAACTCACATATTTACGCAATCTTACCATAAAAAACAAAATTTGCAATAGACTACATATAATTAATTTGTTAAACCCTCATTATCAATAGGTTGCAAAATGAATTATTGCGATTTTCTTATTGATTTTGCAGTATTTGACTTGTTCAGAGCATAAAAAATTAAAAGTGTTGCTGAACGACTTTGGCCATCATGACACTTAATAGAAAATGGTACTTTTCTAATTTGGCATATAGCTCGCTAGGAAAGAATATAAAAATCCCTAATAGTATTTGCAATTTCTTTTATTTAACCACCAAAGCACCGTTCAGCACCATTTTGAGTGCTGTGTTTTGAATGCTTTCGGCATCGTAGCCACACTCTTTGTGGAGTTCGCTTTGCTCTCCGTGTTCCACTATGGTGTCGGGTATTCCCAGTCGTTTTACGGTGGCGCTGTAGTCGTGGTCGGCCATAAACTCAAGTACGGCAGAGCCGAAACCGCCTTGCAAGCAACCGTCTTCCACGGTAATGACTTTGTTGAATTTACCAAAAACTTCATGTAAAAGTGCTTCGTCTAGCGGTTTCACAAAGCGAATGTCGTAGTGGGCGGCCGATATGCCTTCTTTTTTCAAGTTTTCGCAAACCTGAGTGGCGTAGTTTCCTATGTGGCCTATGGTCAATATGGCGATGTCATCACCATCTATGAGTTTGCGGCCTTTTCCTATTTCAATTTTTTCAAAAGGTTGTTTCCAATCCACCATCACACCTTGCCCACGAGGGTAGCGAATGGTAAACGGCACAGGGTTTTGGGTGGCTGTGTACATCAAATTGCGAAGCTCGGCTTCGTTCATGGGTGCAGAAATAACCATATTGGGCAGGCAGCGCATGTAGGCTATGTCGTAAGCACCGTGGTGCGTAGGGCCATCTGCACCTGCCAGTCCTGCACGGTCCAGACAAAATATCACATGAAGGTTTTGCAAACACACATCGTGCACCACTTGGTCGTAGGCACGCTGCATAAAGCTGGAGTAAATATTGCAAAAAGGTACTAAGCCTTGCACAGCAAGTCCTGCAGAAAAGGTAACCGCATGTTGCTCCGCTATCCCCACATCTATGGCTCTGTCGGGCATTTCTTTCATCATGATGTTTAGTGATGAGCCTGTTGGCATGGCCGGAGTAACGCCCATGATTCTATCGTCTTGCTTAGCCAGTTCTACTATGGTGTGTCCAAACACATCTTGATATTTGGGTGGCTGTGGTGCAGATGGTTCTTTTTTCTGCAATTCACCAGTAATTTTATCGAATTTCACCCCCGGAGAATGCCAAAAAGTAGGATTTCCTTCTTCGGCCGGTTTGTAGCCTTTCCCTTTGGTGGTGATGCAGTGTAGAATTTTAGGCCCGGGAATGTCTTTCAAATCATTCAACACATTGATGAGGTGGTGCACATCGTGGCCATCTACAGGACCGAAATAACGTATTTTTAAAGATTCAAATAGGTTGCTATGCTTTAAAAATGCCGATTTTATGCTTTTTTCTATGATAGATACTATGCTGCGTGCATCAGGACCAAATCTGCTCACTTTTCCGAGCACCTTCCACACATCATCACGCAAGCGATTGTAAGTATGTGAAGTGGTTATGTCTGTAAGGTAATCTTTCAAAGCACCTACATTGGGGTCTATGGCCATGCAGTTGTCGTTAAGCACCACCAAAAGATTGCTGTTGGTAATTCCGGCATGGTTGAGTGCTTCAAATGCCATACCTGCCGTCATGGCACCATCGCCTATCACGGCTATGTGTTGGCGTTCTTTTTCCCCTTTGTACGCAGAAGCCACTGCCATGCCCAAAGCTGCCGAAATGGAAGTAGAAGAGTGTCCTACGCCAAAAGCATCGTATTCGCTTTCTTTTCTTTTTGGGAAGCCCGATAGGCCCTTGTATCGTCTGTTGGTGTGAAAATTATCTCTGCGTCCTGTTAATATTTTATGACCATACGCTTGGTGGCCTACATCCCATACCAACATATCATCAGGCGTATTGAATACATAATGCAATGCTACTGTAAGCTCCACCACGCCCAAACTAGCTCCAAAATGCCCGCCATACATAGAGACATTGTCTATGATGTACTGCCTTAGTTCATTGCAAACCTGAAGTATTTCTTCTTGCGAAACCTTCTTCAAGTCGGCAGGAGAGTCTATTTTTGAAAGTAATTTTCCCGGTTCTATAAGCATTTCGGTATTTTATGGTTTCATTGTGTGGGAAACTATTCGCACAATAGCGAGATACAATAAGTAAAATTACACTATATTCCCGAATTGTTTTATTGATAACTTATAAAACCTATAATAAGTTAAACAGAAACTCTTATTTTTATTTATTCTAATAAATAGTCATGAGCAGTAAATCAAAAAAAGCAAGTGTGGGCATCATCATGGGCAGTTCTTCCGACCTGAACGTGATGAAAGAAGCAGCAGATATTTTGGAGAGAATGGATATCAGCTTTGAGCTTACCATAGTGTCGGCACATCGCACACCCTTGCGCATGTATGAATATGCACAAACAGCCGAAGAAAGAGGCATAAAAGTAATCATAGCCGGAGCAGGCGGAGCTGCTCACTTGCCGGGCATGGTGGCATCGCTTTGCACACTGCCCGTGATAGGCGTTCCCGTAAAATCCAGCAATTCTATCGATGGTTGGGACTCCGTACTTTCTATTTTACAAATGCCGGGCGGAGTACCTGTAGCTACTGTAGCACTCAATGGAGCTAAAAATGCAGGCATATTGGCTGCTCAAATACTGGGCACATACGATACGCAAATAGCCGACAAACTCAAAAAATTCAAAGCCGGACTGAGAGAAGCTGTGGAGCAATCGCTGGCCGATGTAGAAAAAAGATATGCTGCGGAGTAAAATATCGGTGTTCTTTTTCTTTATTTCTGTTTCATGTGTCTTTTGCCAAACAACAGATACATTAAACATTGTCAGCAGAAAATTAAAATTTGGCTATGTAGAAATAGACTCTGCGAGAAAAATTGATGTGGTGATTGTGCATTCCTCGTATTGTCCTACCCAAACCGATAGCTTTAATTTAGACTGCATATTGAATTTATACAAAAAATACGATGTCTCTGCCCATTACATCATAGACCGCAGCGGGACGATTTATTCACTGGTAGAAGAAAAAAACATAGCCCATCATGGAGGCAAAGGTTTCTTGCCCGACAACGACAACAGACCCAATTCTCGTTCCATAGGCATAGAACTTATCAATACGCAAGCGCAGGTGTACACAGAGTGGCAGTATATTGCTTTGACACAATTGGTAAAAAATATAAAAGTCCGCTACCCTATCAAATATGTGCTTGGCCACAGCGACATAGCCCCCACCCGCAAAACCGACCCTTGGAATTTTGACTGGGCAAAGTTTAATATCATGCTCAACGAAGAGTAGCTATTCGTACAGTTTTTTGTCGTTGATTTTTTTATCAATCATTTCGGAAGCTTCGCCAAGTGATTTGGCTTTTTTCCACTGCTCCAGTGCCTGATCTTTCTGGCCCAATTGGTAGAGCACATCGCCATAGTGTTCTACTATGGTACCATTGTTTGAGTTTTGTACTATTCTTTCAAATATATCTTTGGCTTTGCCATATTCTTTCATCACATATAGAATCCAGGCATAGGTATCTAGGTATGTGGCATTGTCGGGAAATTCTTTGATGACCCTTTCGCTCATTTTTTTGGCCTGCTCCAATTTATCTTTGCGTAGCGACAAATAGTAGCTGTAGTTGTTGAGCACAACATAATTGTTGGCATCGCTTTTGAGCACTTCATCAAAACACTCATCAGATTTTTTGTATTCTTTCAATCCATTGTAGCTGTCGCCAAGCAAGGTGTTGAACTGAATGAGCATGTTTCTATCGGTAAGTGCCAACTTTTTGCCTTCTTCAAACGAAACTGCGGCTTTTTTGTAATTTTTCTCAAACTGATATGAAAGTCCGTTGTAAAACCAAAATACAGACTGGTTTGGAAACAATTCCAGTGCTTTTTCGCTGTGTTTCTTTAGGCTATCGGTCAGGTTCAGTTCCGAATCGATGATCACAATTTGTTGCCAAATTTTAAAATGCGAGTTATCTAGTTTTGTAGACTGTAGGTAGCTTTGCAGCGCTTCGGCATTTTTGTTGCTGATAACAAGTATATCGGCCAGCATGGCATGTGCTTTGGCTTCCAGCGGATGGATTTTAACCAAAATGTTGGCTAGGTATAGGCATTGTTCTTTCAAAGATTCGTCACCTTGCATTTGGCGAATTTTTGCTATCAATATGCCCACTTTGGTATCTATATCGAGTTCGGGGCTTTTAAAAGCTATTTCCAGTTTTTCATTTGCCTTTTTGTTCTCGCCTTTGCTTTTGTATATGTCGTGAAGTGCCAAATTAGCAAACGCATTGTTTGGGTCTTTTTTCACCAAATCGTTCACTACTTTTTCTGCTTCATCTATTTTTTCATTGCTAATGAGCATTTCTACCAAAGAAATGGTATATCTCGATTCTTCAGGATAAGCTTCACATAGTTTTTTACCTTCATTGATAGCATCGTTCAGCTTGCCCTGTTTCAAGAAAATTTGTTGTTTTTGGCGTGTTACTTCTTCGCTCATGCCAAAGTTTTTCTCGATTTTATCGTAGCATTTGATGGCATCGTCATATTTGCCTTGAAAAAGGTATACAGCCGCCAAATCATAGTAATGCTCGCTCAAATGCGGCATTTTTTTGAGTAACGTGAGGTAAATTTTGGTGGCTTCGCTAAAGTCTTGTTTGCGCTCATAAATTTGAGCCAATAGTAAATAGTAGTATTTGTTGGCATCGTTCAGCTCTATCGATTTTTCTGCATAAGGAATGGCTTTGTAGAAATTGCCCTGTTTTACATAGATTTGGGCTATCATGTAGTTGGCAGCCGCGTTGTTTTTGTCTATGGATAGTGAGCGTTCGAAAGAACCCAAAGCCCGACCATAGTTATCGAGCAAATACTCTTTCATTCCTTCCGAAAAAATATATTCTGCCTCTTGCTGCTGGTCTTTTGTAAGAACTTCTTTGCCCTTCTTTTTCGAAGATTGTGCCCAAACAGTACCGAGGGCGAGTATAGCAACAAAAAATGCTATCAGCTTAAACGAAATTCTATACATATTTATATGAAAAGCTATTGAAATAACAGTTTGACTTAACCGTTGTGAAGCGTAATGTTTTCAAAGCCCAAAAAAACGAAGCTTTGAGCAAAGAAAAGACATATACATTTATAACACAAAAATAAATAATTTATTATAAAATAAACGATAGAAACAGATAATAGGTTTTTAAAATGCCATTTTACATAGTAAACACGGCCCGCTAAAACCCAAACGCATGATTATATATCAAAAACCAACAGCAAGTAACATTTGTTCCTAGTTATTGATTGAGGTAATTAACATTCAGATAAGCTTAAAATTTTATATTTGCCCCCGATTAATCACTTTAGGAGATTGCAAAACGTCCATCGAAAGCAGAAATTAGTAGGAAATCGATTAATCGGAGCATCTTTATCATAACGATTTTATCACATAATTGAATATGCCCATTATTGGAGATTTACTGCGCAAAGGGGTTCAAATTGGCAAGCGCATAGCACGCATAGAGGCCAATCCTTATCAAGTACAAAAAAAAGAGCTGAAAAAGCTTTTGAAGAAAGCCCAAGACACCCAGTTTGGCCTTCACTATAATTTTGAGTTCATACTCGATGCCTACAAGTTGAAGCAAAATCCACGCTTTTACCACAAAGTGTTTGCAGAAAATATTCCCATATATAATTACAATAAAATTTATGATGAATGGTGGTTTAAAACCCTAGAGGGCGAAGATGATGTGTGCTGGCCGGGCAAAGTAAAATATTTTGCTTTGAGTTCGGGCACATCAGAAGCTGCGAGCAAACACATTCCCATCACCAAAGATTTGATGAAAGCCAATAAAAAAGCAGGCATTCGTCAAATATTGACATTAAGAAATTTCAATATCGATTATAAAGATGTGCTTACCAGAGGCGTACTCATGCTTGGCGGCAGCACCGATTTGCACAAACAAAAAGATTATTATGAGGGAGATTTGAGCGGAATCATGGCGAGTAAATTGCCTTTTTGGTTTCAATCGCTTTATAAACCGGGCAAAAAGATAGCAGCCGTGCGCGACTGGAACAAAAAGCTGGACCACATCACAAAAATGGCTGAAAATTGGGATATGGGCTATGTGGCAGGAGGTCCGGCTTGGATGATAATCTTATTTGAGCGCATCATAAAGCATTATAAAGTAAACAACATTCACGATATATGGCCCAATTTGTCAATCTACGCACATGGTGCAGTGGCATTTGAGCCCTACAAAGCTACTTTTGAAAAGCTTTTGGGCAAGCCCATGGCCTACATAGAAACCTATTTGGCTTCAGAGGGATTTTTGGCTTTGCAAATGCACCCAGATAAGCCCATGAAATTATTGCTCGATAACGGAATATTCTTTGAGTTTATCCCTTTCAACGAAGAAAATTTTGACGCAGACGGAGAAGCGAAGCCTACAGCCAAAACACTTTTGATTGACGAAGTGAAAAATGGAGTAGATTATGCACTACTCATTTCTACTGTAGCCGGAGCATGGCGTTATTTGATAGGCGACACCATTCGTTTTGTAGACAAAGACAATGCCGAAATCATCATCACCGGACGGACGAAACACTACATCAGCATTTGTGGCGAACACCTTTCGGTAGACAACATGAACAAAGCCATCGAAAAAGCATCGAGAGAGATGGACATACAAATTCGTGAATTTGCAATAGCCGGCATTCCTCAGGGCTCACTGTTTGCCCACCAGTGGTTTATTGCTTGCGACCAGAAAATAGATAATCAACTTCTTCTTAAAAAACTGGATGAGCACCTGAAACAGCTCAACGATGACTACAAAACCGAGCGACTTGAGGCCATAAAAAATATATACATAAATGTATTGCCCACAGAAGCCTTTTATGGTTGGATGAAAAAAAATGGCAAAGAAGGAGGACAAAACAAGTTTCCAAGGGTATTGAAAAAAGATAAATTGACCGATTGGACACAATATTTATCTCAAAACGGCTATAAAATAGAGCCCGCTCAATAACTTTTGAAATCTATTGCAGGGTGTAATTTGACAAATTAATACATGATTTTTATTATTCTTAAAGGCATCGCTTTGGGCTTGGTAATCGCCACTTTGGTGGGTCCGGTGTTTTTTGCTCTGCTGCAAACCAGCATAAAACAAGGCGTAAAACATGCTATTTTTATGGCGCTAGGCATCAGCCTCAGCGATGCAAGCTATATTTTTCTCACCTATTTTGGGATAGCTCAGTTTTCTGAAAACCCAATGTTTATAAAAATTATGGGGTTGGGAGGCGGAAGCATTTTGGTACTCACGGGCTTGGTAGCATTGTTTAAAAAAGCACACGTGGTAGAAGCCTCTACCGAAGGATTAACCAAAAAAGACCGATTGCGCTACTTTATCAAAGGTTTTGTACTGAATTTTATCAATCCTGCCGTGTTTTTATTTTGGGTGGGTGCAGTAGGAGTGGTGTCGTTGGAATACGACTATGAAAATATGAAAGTGGGTCTGTTTTTCGTCTGCACATTACTCACGGTGTTTGCCACCGATGTCTCGAAAATATACGTAGCCACACGATTAAGCAAAATCATCGATGATAGGGTGTTGAACATCATCAACAAAATTGCAGGTTTAGCTATGGTGCTATATGGCATTAAGCTTTTTGTCGAAAGGCTATTTTAGTTTTGCCAATTGATTAAAAAATACATTTTAATGCACCCCGTGCATCATTTTCTTTATTTTGGGGATAAACATAACCATAACCAAGGCCGAGGCAAGAAGAAAAATTACAGAAAGCATAAAAAACCAAGAAAGAGACAAGTCTTTGCCCACTTCTTCGATAAAGCCTGAGATGGCACCAGCTAAATAGTTGCCCAAGGCAATGGCTGTAAAATACACGCCAAACATAATGGAATATATAGACTTGGGCGACAATTTGCTCACTGCCGACAGCGACACGGGATATTGACATATTTCGGCTATCACCTGAAAGAAATAAAATGCTACCAAATACCACATGCTGACCGAAGCCGAAGCAGCACCCGGTGCAATCCCCCATGCGGCAATTACCAAAATAAGAAATGCTATCGCCATGAGGAATAAGCCCAAAAGGATTTTTACAGGAATAGAAAAATCTCGATTACTTGCCGCCAACTTATTCCACAAAAATGCCATAAAAGGAGCGAAAATAGAGACGAAAATGGGGTTGAGTGCCTGAAACCAGCCTACTGGCACTTCAAAGTTTAAAAATGCGATATGTCTATCAGTGTAACTGAGAGCAAAAATGCTGACAGATGCACCCATTTGTTCCCAAGCCATCCAAAATATGATAGAAAATGTCGATAAAATAAATATCACCCACAACCGGTCTTTTTCCACCTTGCTAAAAGTGGAGAAATTTATTTTACTGTTGCTATTATTTGTTTTTTCCGAGGCCTTTCCGGCTTCGCCCAATAGCCCTTGGCCAAAGTAGAATACCAAGAACGAAAGTGTCATACCTATGGCAGCAACACCAAAACCATAGTGCCAGCCAACGCGTTCGCCCAAATAGGCACACAAAAGCGTGCCAAAAATTGAGCCAATGTTGATGCTCAAATAAAAAATTGTATATCCTGAGTCTACCAAAGGGCTGCCCTCAGGGTACAGCTTGCCTAAAACGGAGGAGATATTGGCCTTGAAAAATCCTACACCCAAGACCAAGAGGCCGAGACCGAGGAAAAATGTATATTCTGTAGTGAAAGCAAGTGAAAAATGCCCTAAAACAATCAAAAATGCCCCAATGAGAATACAAAGTCGACTTCCCAAATAGCGGTCGGCCAAGTAGCCACCTATGAGTGGAGTGAAGTAAACCAACCCCACATAAGCACCATAAATTTGTCCAGATGTGTGCGCATCCCAGCCCAATCCGCCTTTAGCTGTGCTGCTCACCATATATATCATCAGCAAGGCTTGCATACCGTAGTAGCTGAATCGTTCCCACATTTCTGTAAAGAACAGCAAATAGAGGCCCTTGGGATGTTTCACTCTGCGTATATTTTAGATGAATGTGTGTTTTAACGGATGTTTTCTTTGCTGCGTTGTTCAGAAATGAAATCGGTACCAAAAGTCAATTTTTTGGCTACAGGCGATTTGCCATCAATAACACGCCAAAAAGGCGCTATGTTTTTATCATTTTTTAGTTTTTCGTAATTGGCTTCTGCAACGATTCTCAAAAATATACCCGTAGTCACGGGGCATGTATATTCTGCATTGTATTCTATAGCCAAATCTTTTCTAATGGTTTTGATGTCTACCGTTTTGCCTTGAGGGATAGATTTGATATAGTCTTCAATTATTTGCGGTGTAGCTATCAGCATAGTAGCTCCTTCGGGGATATCTGCAAAGGCCTTATCTATCTTTTTGATTTCCGGCTTGGTTCGGGTGTTATACTTTTCTGCCCAAGACTTAGTTTTCGTTGCCATGTTTATGAAAAGTTTGGATTTTTTAGATAATTAGATAAACAGTTTAGCCAACAAATAATCAGACACCAACACAGCTATGCAGCTGTTGGTCACGGCTGTGGTGCTGGATTTGCCTACTTCCAATGCACCTCCTTTGGTAAAATAGCCTTGAAAGGCCGATATTGACGAAATTAAAAACGCAAATACGATGGATTTCACTATTGCCAATGTAACGTTCATGGGTTTGAAGCCATTGCGAATACCAAATATGTATTCTTCACCCGGCACTGCTCCTGTGATGTCTCCTGCCAAATAGCCTCCCAATAATCCCAAATAACCAGAAATAGATACCAACAACGGAAATGTGAGCATGGCAGCTATAATTTTGGGCAATACCAAATACGAAGAAGAATTGATGCCTATCACTTCCAGTGCATCTATCTGCTCTGTAATGCGCATGGTGCCCAAATTTCCGGCTATGCTGGAACCTACTTTTCCGGCCAGTACCACACAAGTGATGGTTGGTGCCAGTTCAAGCACTTCCATATCGCGCACCACAGTACCTACTACATATACCGGTACTAACGGACTCACCAAGTTGGCAGCAGCCTGCACACAAGTAACAGCACCAATAAATAACGAAACCACTGCCACAATAAACACTGAGTCTATCCCAATCAATACACACTCATCTACAACAAGACGGGGATAAATTTTAAACCGCTCACGGTTCACAAACATAGAACCTATAAAAATGAAGTACTTGCCCAGCTGGTGAAAGAGTTTTTCTATGATTGGCATCTGTGTTTATGCGTGAGAGTGGTGTTTGATAATTTCGTAAGTGCTGTGAAAAAGTTCTTCAAATTCCGCCTTGTTTTCAATTGTTATTTTTGGATATACACTCAGCAAAAGGTCAATAGCATCTTTTATTTGTCCGGCATCAATCATTTTTGTCCACAATATTTGTAGCAATGTCAGATATTCATGTTCATCGCTATGGCAGTTTTCTAAAGCAAGCTTTGAGAAAAAAATTGCCTTTTCGTGATTGTTTTCTGCCTCCGCTATTAGCGCAAGTATATTGTATATTTCTGTTTCCTTGTTTAAGAAATGGGTAAACCTGTAAAAAGCAGGCAAAATGAATATTAAATTTTCTTTATTCGATTCAATAAAAACAAAATAAACATTATGTAAAAGTGTCAAACAAATGTCTAAAAAGAAATAATACTCTTTTTCTGATAACTTTTTGAGTTTATTTAGGGTACTTTCGGTATAAAGAAAGTTCTTTTCTGATATGTAGTGAGGTATCTCTGACAATAAGAAAAATGCTATTGCAGATTCTACATCTTTTGCTTTTATATCATAAAACACATCGTAGATTTTCACTTCGTTTTTGTAAAATTCTACACGATTATTATTTAAATTGTATTTTAGATTAAAACCCAATACTTCAAAAGCCAATAACTTCAAGTTATAAATATTTTCAAGGGTAGGCTCCGCCACTAATGCTTTTCTATATTTATTTACCCAATCCTTTTTCATATATCAATTATCAATGGTGTTGCTGAGATTTAGATATTGTTCTTGAGATATTTCGAGCTCTTTGTAAAATCTCGTCTCTTTCTTTTTTTTTGGTCGAACTTTTCTTTGGCAATTTTACGCATCTCTTTTTCAATTCTATCTTTTTCAGATTTTGGCAAATCATGAAAAGGGTCGCTACCCCCCATAGTTGACTTTGGCATAGAAATATAATTGTTCCTTCAACACAAATTAACAAACTTTTAGTTTGGGTATTGCAGTATTTTAAAAGAAATTTGCAGTACAAAATAGAAATTCTACATTCTTAATTATAAATTCTACATTATATAAATGAGTTCTGCCATACAAGACAAAGCCGTATTTGACCTAATAGAAAAAGAACGCCATCGCCAAACAGAAGGCATTGTGCTGATAGCTTCTGAGAACTATGTTTCTGAGCAGGTGATGCTGGCTCAAGGAAGCGTATTGACCAACAAATATGCCGAGGGGTTGCCCGGCAAGCGCTACTATGGCGGCTGTGAGTTTGTAGACCAAACCGAAAATATTGCTATAGACCGTGCAAAAAAACTATTTGGTGCCGAGTGGGCCAATGTGCAGCCACACTCAGGGGCGCAAGCCAATGCTGCCGTGATGCTTGCGGTATTGAAACCTGGCGATGCCATTTTGGGTTTCGACCTTTCGCATGGCGGACACCTCACCCATGGACATGCTGCCAACTATTCCGGCAAGCTGTACCAGCCCAATTTTTATGGTGTAGAAGAATCTACAGGGCTCATCGATTGGAACAAAGTAGAAGAAAAAGCCAAAGCTGTAAAACCAAAGCTCATCATTTGTGGTGCTTCGGCCTACTCGCGCGATTGGGATTACAAAAAACTACGCCAAATAGCCGATTCGGTAGGCGCACTTTTGATGGCCGATGTTTCTCATCCATCAGGCTTGATAGCTAAAGGATTGCTAAACGACCCTATGCCTCACTGCCACATCGTGACCACTACCACTCACAAAACCCTTCGTGGACCTCGTGGCGGTATGATCATGTTGGGAAAAGATTTTGAAAACCCTTTCGGACTAAAAACTCCAAAAGGCGAATTGAGAATGATGTCTGCCTTGCTTGACTCTGCGGTGTTCCCCGGTATTCAAGGCGGGCCACTGGAGCATGTGATAGCCGCTAAAGCTGTGGCCTATGGCGAAGCTTTGACAGACGGCTACAAAGCGTATGTAGAACAAGTGAAGAAAAACGCAGCCGTTTTGGCCAAATATTTTGTAGACAAAGGCTATAAAATCATCTCCGGTGGTAGCGACAACCACTTGATGTTGATAGACCTCCGCTCTAAAAACTTGACAGGAAAAATTGCAGAAGGCGCATTAATAAAAGCCGACATCACCATCAATAAAAACATGGTGCCTTTCGACACCCAAAGTGCCATGGTTACATCCGGCATGAGAGTAGGTACTGCGGCCATTACCACCCGCGGGTTAAAAGAAAAAGACATGGAAATGGTGGCCGGATATATTGATGAAGTATTGATGAACCACGAAAACGATGCCAAAATCAAAGCCATTAAAGAAAAAGTAAATGCCATGATGAACAAATACCCTTTGTTTCAGTGGTAGAATTGACTAATTAATCCGTTTTAAAACCCCGTTGAGCTATTTCTCTTCGGGGTTTTTTTATGAAATTGTACAGGTATGCTCAAATGCTTATATTTTGATACTTGTATGAAATCCACTGCAATAGCTACAAATCAGCCGTTGTATGCTCATAAAATCGATTAAAATAACACATTAAGAAACTGTTATGAGTGTGACTTTTTGGTATATATATAAAATATTTGAAACAATTATTCAATTATTGTAATTACCATTTTGTATTTTTATCATATTAATGGCATTCATTTGCCACCTAACAACACATGAAAATCATATTTTTTACGGCATTTATTACCATAAGCATTTTTACACTCACTGCTCAAAAGGTAGAATGGGCCTCTAAAATACTTAATGCCAAAAACGTAGAGTATGAATATGAAGACAACTCGTTTGACTATGCACTTGGTCCTCCCGTAGTTTATTCCAGTGTGAATATGGAAGACGAAAAACACGATTTGTATGCAGACGGATATTTGATTTTGCCCAATAGAAATAAAAATTTAATGGTGGATTTCGGATTTAGAAAGCCCGTGATAGCCAATAAAATATATTTGGGAGGCGTATTTAATGCCGGAGTAATCAAAAAATGTGTTCTGATACTCAAAGACAATAAGCTAAAACAAGTTTACTCCATACCCAAGATAAAAGACGAAGAAAAAAAACTTTCTTTTACAATAGATTTTCCTACCGAGACGGTGTATGGTCTGCGCTTGGTGATAGACCACACCAAAGCCGATGATTGGAACATTCTCAAAGGCGTGGGGCTTTACAAATCTTCTGCTCAAGACACGGTGAGTTTCAAACCCGATTTGTTTGAAGGACTTGTTTCAACCATTAGAAAAGAAAAATTGGGCAATAATATCAATACCAGAATATGTGCTGAGTTCAATCCCAAACTTTCATCCGATGCTACAAAGTTGTTTTTTGTGCGCGAGTGTGGCGACAAAAAGCAAGAACAAATTTGGATGAGCGAAGGGGCCGATAATATATGGAATGAACCTACTGAACTTGGCAGTCCACTCAACAATAGTGGCCACAACTATGTCGTTTCCACGGCACTAGACAGCAGAATAATATTTGTAGGCAATGTATATAATGATAAAGGCGAAGAAATAGGCCCCGGTTTGTCAAAATCTACTTGGGAAGAAGACTCAAAAACTTGGTCTATCCCTCAAAAAATAGACCTCCCTTCGTTGTTAAATACCAGCGAAATGGAAAATTACTTCGTAACTCCCGACCAACAGGCCATCATTGTGGCCATGGAACGCCCCGATGGCTATGGGAAAATGGATTTGTATGTATCACTATATAATAAATACAGAAAAGGCTGGGACGAACCCATCAATCTGGGGCCCGATATCAACACAGAGTTTGTAGAAGACTTTCCGTATTTATCGTTTGACGGTAAAACATTGTTTTTCAGCTCTACAGGCCGAATAGGGTATGGCGGCTACGATGTGTATGTGAGTACAAGGCTTGACAATAGTTGGCAAAAATGGAGTAAACCAAAAAATTTGGGCAACAATATCAATTCAAAAACCGATGATTTTGGGTTTACTGTCAGCTCCACGGGCGATGTAGCCTACTTTAGCACTGTGAGCATAGAAGGCGAGCAGCACAATGTGGACATTTACAAAGTAGCATTACCAAAAGAGTTGCAACAACCGGCACTTGTATCTCTTAAAGGAAAAGTGAGTAGTGAAAAAACGGGATTGGGTCTGCAAGCATTGGTGAGGATAAAAGAACAAGGAGCAAAAAACGATTTTGAAGACATCAGTTGCGACAATGAAGGGCGCTTTACAGCCGTACTTTATCACGGCAGACACTACCAAGTGATTGTAGAAGCACCCAATTATTTTAAATCGGAAGAAGTACTTCCTCTATTGGAAGACAGCTACAAAGGCACACTCATTAAAAACTATAAATTAAGCCCGTTTTTGGATTCTGGCCAGGTGGCGGTGTTGCAAAACATCAGGTTTAAATTTGGCGGAACAGTAATAGCCGATGAGTCGCAGCCCGCTTTGGATGGACTTTATAAAATGCTTCAAGAGCAAAAAAACATGATAGTGGAAATAGCCGGACACACAGATGATGTAGGCAGCGATACTTTTAACCTGAAGCTTTCAAGATGGAGAGCTGCTGCCGTGGTAGATTATTTGTTAGCCAAGGGAATAAGGCCTTGGCGACTGAAATTTGTAGGCTTTGGAGAAACCGTGCCCATAGCTCCCAACGACTCTGAAGAAGGCCGTGCACTAAACAGAAGGGTTGAAATGGTGATTTTGGACAATGATGTGACCAAGAAATACAAAAAAAATAAGCCGGACAAGCCGGCTCATCACAAAAAAGGATTTCTATAGTTTCTTAGGAAAAAAATTTAGTACCAGGGGCGGGAATCGAACCCGCACGAACTTGCGTTCACAAGATTTTAAGTCTTGCGTGTCTACCAGTTCCACCACCCCGGCCTATAAACAAAATAAGAGTTAAGAATAAAGAACCTCACAATTCAAAACTCTTAACTCTTAATAAATACTAGAGCGGAAGACGAGACTCGAACCCGCGACCCCGACCTTGGCAAGGTCGTGCTCTACCAACTGAGCTACTTCCGCATTTATTTACTATCCTCGTTTGGAAAGGGAGTGCAAAGATAATAGTACCTGTTTATTTGTCAATATCTTTTGATAAAAAAATTAAAAAAGATTTTTTTGAGGGCTTTTATCTGTAAATTGGGGGTTTACATTTTTAGCCATGCTCAACTGGACCATAGAAAAGCTGAACCTCTACCTCAAACACACCTGGAGCATTTCGAGAGGATCCAGCGACCAAAAAGTGAATTTTTTCATCAGAGTAAGCGAAAATGGTATAACAGGTATAGGCGAAGTGGCACCCAACACACGCTACAACGAAACACCCGAAAAAATACTTTCGGAATTTGCCATAGTGCTCAACAATGAGCTACCCATAGTAAAGGATATTCACAAATTAAATCTTTTATTAAAAACATTTAAAATAAGCAATGCCCTCAAATGTGGCATAGAAATGGCATATCTTGATTATTATATCAAAAAAGAAAAAACCACTGTATATGATGTGTTGAAGTTGAAAAAGCCCGAGAAGGTAAACACTTCTTTTACCATACCCATCATGGCAACCGAGCGCATAGAAGCTTTTCATTTAAAATTTGACTTAAATAAATATAAATATCTTAAAGTAAAGATAAATGCCGAAACGGGTTTCGACATGTTGAAGGAAATCAATCGGATAGCCGAAAATCCGGTGATTGTCGATGCCAACGAAGCTTTTAGGGATGTAGATGTATTGTTGAACTTTATGGAAAAAACCAAAGATTTCAACATAGTACTCTACGAACAGCCTATGCCATCGCACTTAAATGATGAATATTTTTATTTGAAAGAGCACTCTCCCTACAGGCTTTTTGCTGATGAATCCATTACAGACGAGCCCGATTTTGTGAGGCTCAAGCGGCAGTTTCATGGCATTAATATGAAGCTGATGAAAAGCGGTGGTTTGGTAAACGGCACTAAAATCTTAAAAAATGCCAAACTTTACGGAATGGAAACTATGATAGGCTGTATGGTAGAAACCTCTGTGGCCATAAAAAACGGTATGTATTTTGCTGCCGATGCCAATTTTATAGACTTGGATAGTTTTTTATACCTTGACAATGAGCCAATGGGATTGGTACAAGAAGAAAAAGGGGAATTGATTTTTACCTAATTATTTTTTGATTTTTATCAGTTCACCCGGCATAAGGTTATTATTTTTCTTATCATTCCACAATATTATCTTCTCAGGGGCTATGCCATAGTCTACGGCCAATGAGTTTATATCTTGACCTTGTTTGCTTATCAAAGTGTTAAAGTCTTTTCTTAATCCTGTTTGGTTTTTCGAGACTATGATCCTCTGGTCAAATTTTATACCTTCTGAACCTATGCTATTCCAAAGTTTGATGCTGTCAGCTTTTGTGCCATAGTAGCGTGCCAAGCTGTAGAGTGTTTGCCCTTGTTGTACCACATGGTAACAAAAAGATGAGTCGGGCAGCGGGTTTCCCTGTTTTTGAAATGTTGGTTTAGGAGCTGTGGAAGTGTCTTTGGCGGGTGTTTTCACATCGGCTCCGGAAAAGTTTATTACTGGCAAAGTGGCGGCAACAGGTGTGGGTGTAGCAGGCTCTACCACAGCAGGCATTTTTTCTACACTTGTGTTGATTGCTGCCGTAGTAGTAATCACAGGTTTGGTTTTTGCTGTATCCAAAACTTCTTTTTTTACTAAAACAGGTTGAGGCTCAGGTGTTGGTTCTATCTTTTCAACGGGTTTAGGTGCTGGTTTTTCTGCTATAATAATTGGTTCTTTGTCGGGGCGTTTAAATCGGAGATATAGCAATCTGCCTTCTTGCAAAGCTTCGCCATCTTCCATGCGGTTTTTCTTTTTGAGTTGGGCTATTTTTATCCCATATATTTGGGCTATGTCCCACAAGCTTTCGCCCGCTTTCACGGTGTGAAAAGGAATGATAGCTTTGCTGTTTTTCGACTCAAAATAATAAACTTGTCCTTTTTTCACCTCTTCAAAACGCTCCATTTCATTGTATTGTCTGAACTTTTCAATGGAAACCCTACCGGCAAAGGCCAATTTGGCCACATTGTCGGTTTCTCTGGCTATTACACCATCAAGACCATTGTTTGTAGTGAACAAAAACACCTCTTCGGCAAATTTTTTGTTGTCAGTCCCGGTCTGTTCTGCTGTTTTAGCTTTTACGGGAAGCTGGCTCACGGCCGGGTCAATCGGTTTTTGTGCTTTTCCGGAAAGGTCTATACCCAATCGGGCTGCCACTTGTTCTCTTTCCAAATAATTCACCGGAAGTAAAACGGTATAAACCTTGTCGTCAGGTATATGCTTTACAGAAAGCCATTTGTTGTAGTTAAGCAATTTGTCTTCGCCAATGTCAGTAATTTCCGAAAGCTTTGCTATGGTTTTTCCTTGTGTCTCTTTGTTGTACTCCAAAAGAGAAAGTGTGGGTGTTCCATAGCCTACTTTGTCTTCATAGGCCAGTTTATGGGCCAAAAACTTCACGGCATACCAGTGCAAATCGTTGTCTAAATCCATTTCTTGTGCGCCCACATACTTATTGTCGATGTATGCCTTAGCTCCGCCCAAGCCTGTGTTGTAGGCAATGAGGGCATAGATCCAATTGGTAGTAACCAAATAATTCTTCTTTAGGTAGCGTGCCGCTCCTCGACTCGATTCGGTGATGTGTTTGCGTTCGTCCACTTGGCTATTTACCAGCATACCCACTTCGGTGGCCGATTCGCGCTTAAATTGCCAATAGCCCACGGCATTGGACGAAGACACTACGTCTGACTGCAAACTGCTTTCTTGAATGGCCAAATACTTAAAATCTACGGGAATGTCTTCTTCCGTAAACACCCTTTCGATGATAGGGAAATACATATTGGCCAAATCTACTTTGGCTTGAAAATAGGTTTTGTTTTTTTGGAGCGTTTGGATTTGCGCAGCAATATTATTGCGAAGTGGTTTAGATAAATTGAGCCTCATTCCCGCAAAATAAATGTGGTCGGGCACTTCTACAGCCACTTGCGAATGGGCATAGAAAGCAATAAATATGGAAAATATGATATGATATTTGAGCCGTTTCATTTTTCAATCGATTTGGCCCAATATACTAAAAGCCAATGTCAAAAAAATGCACACAAACGGACTTATCATCAATCGTTGAGTGTGGATTAAGCATTTTAAAGAAATTGGCGCAAAAAAAGTATCGTTAATCGTCTTCTTTCAAAAGCTCAACGATGCGCACCGATTCTACAATTTTATTATTGGTTTTCAAAATGGTAAAGTGGTAGCCGCCAAACGATTTTTCTTCGTTCGGTGAAGGTATTTTGTCAAATATATAGTTCATGAGCCCGGCCATGGTTTCAAAGTCATCGCCTTCCGGCAGTGGATAGCGGAGGTGGTCGTTTACTTCTACCAGTGGTGTGAGTCCGCTCACAATAAATTCTTTGTCAGAAATTTTTTCTACCAATGGCTTTTCTTCCTCATCGTCCTCATCGCGAATATCGCCTACGAGTTCTTCAATAAGGTCTTCCATGGTCACTATGCCCGATGTGCCACCAAATTCGTCAACCACAATGGCCATGTGGAGGCGTTTTTTTTGAAAATCCTTCATCAAGTCGTTAATACGCTTGGTTTCAGGAATAAAATAGGCCGGCTTCAGGTAATTGCTGAGCACAATGGTTTCGCCTCGGCTCACCATTTTCAATATGTCTTTTGTGCTGATAATTCCTACTATATCGTCTACATTGCCTTTGTACACAGGCATGCGTGAAAATCCTTCATTGTTTATTACTTCAAGAATTTTTTGGTCGGTAGAACTTGCCTCTAGAGCCACCATTTTGGTGCGAGGTATCATCACCTGTTTCACCGTGGTTTCGTTGAAATGAAACACATTTTCAATCAACTCGTGCTCTTCTTGCTCTATCACACCTTGCTCTTTGCCTTTTTCAAGAAGCATTTTCAATTCTTCGGCACTGTGGTCTTCGCTATGCGATGCAGCGTCTACACCAAACATTCTCAAAATAATGTTTGATGTGGTATTGAGTGTCCATATCAGTGGCTTGAATACCAAATAGAAAGCCCTCAAAGGCAGCGTGACAAAATAAGTAGCTTTTTCGGGCGAAGTAATAGCCAAAGTTTTGGGCACTTGTTCCCCCAATATAATATGAAGTGTGGTAATGAAGATGAAGGCCAAACCAATGGCAATGGCATCTACTGTAGGAGAGTTTAAATCCAATCCCAAAGTGATGAAAAGATGTTCTATCATTTCGCTGGCGGCTTCCTCGCCTACCCATCCCAAAGCCAAACTAGCCAAAGTGATACCCAGCTGAGTAGCGGAAAGATACGCATTAAGGTTTTTGAGGATAGATTGAGAAATTTTAGCCAAGGCATTGCCCGACTGAGCTTTCAACTCTATTTGCGAATCGCGCACTTTCACTATAGCAAACTCAGCAGCCACGAAAAATGCATTCAAAAGTACCAGTATGAGTACTAGAAAAATGTCAAAAATCATGCGTTAGTGAGTGAGGTTGAGAATGAAAAAGTACCGAATTTCTGGGGAGGCTCTGAATTCATAAATCGAATTTACGAACTAATATATAATAGTCAATGGCAAATATGTGATATTTTTATAAAATAACATGATGTGAATAAAATATTATTACAATATTTCGCTGCTTTGCCTTAGTTTTAAGCTCAGTTTTACCAGCAAAATACTTGGCAAAAAGCAATTCCATATCGTTTGACGGCATTTTGGCCGATTTAAAATCAAAGCGTTTTGCATCGCTGTATTTTTTGCAAGGCGATGAACCTTACTATATTGACCAGATAAGCGACTATATAGAAAAACACGCTTTGCCCGATGGAGAGAAGGGTTTTAACCAAACTGTGATTTACGGAAAAGACACCGATATAAACTCCATCATCACCGCAGCCAAGCGATTTCCCATGATGGCTGAAAAGCAAGTGGTGATAGTGAAAGAAGCCCAGGAGGTGAAAGACTTGGACAAAGAAGTAAAAAATAAAATCGGAGGAAAAGAAGTGGCATTCTATCCGCTGGAAGAATATGCCAAAAAACCACTTGCATCTACCATACTTGTGTTTTGCTACAAATACAAAACACTTGATGGTCGTAAACCCATAGCCAAAACCATAGATGAAAGTGGTTTGCTGTTTACCTCCAAAGGCCTCTATGACAACCAAGTGCCGGAGTGGATTCAGAAAAATATAGTAAGCAAAGGTCACTCTGTTTCTGAAAAAGCCACCCAACTACTCACCGAGTTTGTCGGCAATAACCTATCGAGGCTCGATAACGAGATAAATAAAATATTATCAAACTTTACAGGAAAAATAACGGTGTCGGAAGAGCATGTGTTGCAATTTGTGGGCGTGAGCAAGGAATACAACATATTTGAGCTGCAAAGTTCGCTCGCCAAACGAGACATACTCAAAAGCAACAAGATAGTAAACTACTTTTCGGAAAACACCAAAGAACACCCCATTCAGCAATTGTTGGCCAATTTGTTTGGGTATTTTTCAAAACTACTTTTGGTGAAAACAGCCAATGCCACCAACGAAGCCGATGCCGCTCGGGTGCTTGGTTTGCCGCCATTTATCGCCAAAGAATACATCATAGCATCGAGAAATTATCCTGATGTGAAATTATTGCAAATATTTTCCTACATACGCGAAGCCGACATGCGCAGCAAAGGCTACGAAACCAGCATGGTAGACGAAGGCGAAATAATGAAAGAATTGGTTTTTAAGATATTGCACTAACCAATATCGCCTTCTTGTGGACGCATGACCAGTTCTTCCACCACAGCCGATGGCGATAGTGAGTATGCTCCAAAAACCGTTTCGGCCACATCGCTTGCTTTCATAAATCGTTCTTCGGGCAGGTCTACGCCATCCCAACTGGCGGTTTTGGTGGCTCCGGGCAAAATGGCGGTGACTTTCACTCCCAAAGGTTTCATCTCTTCGCGCAACACTTTGGTCATGCCATAGAGTGCAAACTTGGATATGCAATACGAACCTCCGTTTACATAAGCCGTGATGCTGGCTGTAGAGCAAATGGTGAAAATATGTCCCGATTTTGATTTAACCATTGCGGGCAACAAAGCTCGGGTGAGGTAGTAGGCACTGTAAACATTGGCTTCTATCAGGTATTCGAGTTGGCCTTCGGGCTCGTTGTGCACCTGACCGGGCAAGTACACACCCGAATTGTTTACCAACACGTCTATATTTCTATTCAATGCCAAAATATATTGGGCAAAAGCCTCCACTTCGTGTTTTTTAGACAAATCGGCTTTTTTGAAAAATACGTTAGTGTTTGGGTGTTTTTTTTCTATTTCTATTTTCAAAGCCAATAAATCGGCCTCGTTACGCGAGGTGGTGGCTATGTCGAAACCCTGAGAAGCAAATTTTTCGATAATGGCACGGCCTATGCCTTTGCTGCCTCCGGTAACGATGATGAGTTTGTTGGGCATGGTGTGTTATGTGTTTAGATATGCTATTGTTCTATAAGCTTTTCTACCAAAGCATCTATTTCTTTCATTTCGGCAGACAAATGTTTTTTTATGGCTGTGCGAAGTTTCCCCAAAGCCATGGCAGACAGATTTTCATCTTGGGGCGGATTTTCCAAAATGTATTTTTTGGCTTTTTGGTGGGCTTTTTCACTCCACTGTGCCAATAGCACATGTTCAGGCTGCTTGGAGTCAAATTTTGGGAAATAAATATCTAATATCTTTTTGTGTACATCTCGTGCACCAAATAAACCCTTTGATTGAAAGTCTTTCATCATTAAGTTTGGTTTGGTTGCATTCAAGTATCCGGACAGATAATAGGCTTCATTCAAATCGTTGGTGTAGAATACATACGCTTTACTTTCTACAATAAATTCTAAATCTATTTCGCTTCTTATTACTACTGTGGCATTGGCATCTTTGGCAGAGGCAGAGTAAATAACCAAATATGGGGCATTCAAATTTTGGTCAGTTATTCCTCTTTGATAATTCAATCTATCATTCGAAGTCATCTTTGAAGACTTTTCTGTCCCATAAGTTTTCCAAATGTTTTCACAATTTCTTATCCAAGCTGAGATATTAAGCCATCCTAAATCTATTAGTTCTATAGAATTATGTATGTTTACCGTTTTTAAGTCCTTATTTTCTTCAATTGTTATTGGCAAAACAACCAGCTCGGGCTTGTACAACACAAAGGGCATGATATTTTTGGCCAAAGCCGTACGAAACATAAATTCGCTCTCCAATCTGTCGGAAAAATGTATGTTTTTCCAAGGCATTTTTGCATCTGCCTTTACATGCTCTGCCGTTTTCACATTAAAAATCCGGTCTTTCCAATCGGGATTTTTGTCCCAATTTTCGGGCATGGTTTGGTTTATGTCTATGAAGTAAAACGTGCGAGGCACTATGGTTGCACCTTGTTTAAAAGCATTTTTATACGGATTGGCTTTTGTTTGTTTTGTCTGCACTTGAGTGCTAAATGCCGTAGATTTTCCTTGTTTCACATAATGCCATGCACGAGGTTCTATTTTCAATTTTGGTTCAGCCACAGTCCAGTGGCAATTGTGAACAGGTACTCGACCAGAAAAATACAAACCCTCAAAGCTTTTGGGCTTATTTTTGGTAATCAACTCCTGTTTGGCAAACAACACACAACTTGGAATGTTGAACAGTGGCGTTACTTTCTCTAAATCCCACACGGAAGTAATTTTGTAGCCAAAGGCTTTGCCACTGCGCGTGTTGTCGTGTTGGTCTGCACTGAAAAAGCTGCGGGGCAACACCATAGCCATTTGTGCCCCATCTTTCAAGAAATAGCCACTGCAATAGGCCAAAAAAATGGAAGCAATCTCCAGGTGTGGATAATTTGCCGCATTTTGAGGCATTACCATATATTTTTCGGCCAAGGCATCGAGCGTGTGCTGATATTCTTCGTTTTTTATGCTTGCGTAGGTAAACCAAGGCGGATTACCCACTATAAAATCGAATTTTTTAGATAAAAAATAGGGCTTATACAAATTTTGGACTATAAATTTCCAAATACTGTCTCTGCCATCTTCTTTTACTTTTTTAAAACTTTCATAAATCTTATAAAAGCTGTCTAGCACAGCGTTTGTAAGTCCGCCATTTTTGTGTACCCGCTTCAGATTGGTTTCAAAAGCAGCCATTTCTACCTTTTTTTTACCCAAAGTCTGTTCTGCGAGCATGTCGCACACATCGAGCGCATCGTCAAAAAGCTTGATATCATCAAAAATTTGCGAATTGAGCATCAACAATTGTTTGTCTATGCTCATTTTAAAGCTTTTGCCAAACAGCTCCAGTGTGCCATCGGGGGCTAAAAGTGTATTGGCCAATATGATATTGAGCCTTATGGGTTTTGGCGCATCGGCTATGCTTTTGCCCAAAGCTATGAGCACAGTGGTTTTTGCTATTTGCACACTTAGCGGGTGGATGTCTATTCCATAAATACAATTATTAATTTCTACAGTCGAAATGTGGGGATGAAGCTGTTTCAATCGCTGAATGGCAGCCCTCAAAAATGAGCCACTGCCACACGAAGGGTCTAGTATTTTGTGTTTGGGCTCAAAATTATATTCTTTTACTACCCTTTCGCACAGCCAATCGGGTGTATAGTATTCTCCCAAGCTGTGGCGAGTGTCCATGTCTATCAATCCCTGATATACACCTTTTAGTATATCTTCATCAACATCTGTAAAATCAAAAGTGGATATTTCTTGTGAAATAATGCGAAATACTTTTTTGAGTATAGGAAAGCTTCTTTCTGATTTCACCCAATGAAAAAAATCGTCAACGACAAAATTTTCAATGTTGTTATTTCTAAAAGCTTCGCCATCTAAAATTGATTTCAGCTTTTGGTCATCGATAAAGTCATCGTTGCTGATGACAGAATAGGCCAAAAGTTTGGCGAATACACTCAAATAGCTGTGGATAATAAAATTGGTGTCGTTGGCATCGAAACTGCCATAGGCAATAGATAAAAATTTCTGCCATTGCTGTACCGATACTTGTATCTCGCCATATTTTTTTATTTCTTGAAAATGCAGATTTAATATCCTGAAACTTTCAATAAAAATGTTGTTTTCAAGCCCAAAGGTGCGCTCTATACGCTCCAGAGTGGCTTTTTCTTTTTCTTCGCGAAACAGAAATCTATCTATCCAATAGTAAAAATCTTCTGAATTCTGGTCATTCAGCGAAAAGGCTGAACTTTTTACTTCATTGAGTTTTACTTCGTGCTCGCTGAGTGAATGAAGCTGCGGTACACAATCTATATCTATCACAAAAACCTTCCAATGGATAAAATCAGAAGCTATCAAAGTGAAATTATAGCCTTCACCGGATTTGAATTTACCCAGCATATAGCCCGCCAATTGTTCTTTGGCATGTTCGAGGCTTTTTTTTAAATCGTTCTCAAACTCGATGATTACATTGTTAAACAGTGTGTCGGCACTGCCACGATGAAGCTTTTCTTTTCTTGGAATATTTAAAATGGTGGTTTCTGCACCCAAACTCATTTTATCAATCACCGGGATAATATCTGCATTGGGTGCATATAGTTTATACAATAGCCCTTTGAAAAGTTCTTTTTTGGTGAGCTCTTTATTTGCCGAGTTTACCTGTTGGTAATATTGCTTTATAAGTTCTTTTTTCATTTTGTAGCCCTTACCTTTTCAAAAGTATATTTAGCAAAGAATTCTATGATATTTTAGATGATTGGTCGAAAATTTTTTCATATACACCTTCAAATTTCTCCGCTACGCTTTCGATAGAATATAGACTTTTTACTGCTTTTGTTCCATTCTCCGCAAGCGATTTTCTCAATTCTTCGTTTTCTATAATTTCAACTATGGTTTTTTGTATTTGAAAGACTTCAAGACTGCTGACCAGTGCTGCACCATGAGCCAATAGCTCTTCTGCAATGCCCACTTTGTCGGATATCGCCACAGGACAGCCACAGGCCAAGGCTTCAACGACACTCATGCCAAAGTTTTCGGAATATGAACTGAGTACAAAAGCTTGGGCATTTTTATAAAGTGATACTTTTTCACTGCCTGTAACTTCGCCCGTGTACACTATCTTGTGGCTGATGTTTAATTCATGAGCCAATATTTCTAATTCCTTTTTGTAGCCATCGTTGTCGGGACCGGCTATTACCAGTTTTAATGTTGGAAATTGATTGGTGATTTGTGCAAAAGCTTTGTAGAGTAAGTCAAGTCCTTTTTTATAGTTGATTCGTCCTAAAAACAGCAAATAAGGTTCGTCCATTATCCTTTTTCCAGCAGGTTCTTCAAATTCCTTTAGGTTGATGCCATTGGCAATTACCACAGAGGGAGTATTGAGAGACAAGTAGTTTTTCACACTTTGTTCCTCGTCTTTGGCTGTAAAGTGGAGACAGGAAGCTTTTTTTAGACAACGTTCTGCCACCAGTTTGTAATACATTTTCTTCAAAGTGGCCGATTTTATGGCAATGGTTTCCGGGTAAATCGTTCCTCTGGGAGAGATGATGTAGGGTTTTTTGTGCCACCAACAAGCAAAAGAAGCTGCCCATACAGGAAAATTCCACACGGCAGTGATGTGCACCACATCGTAGTACTTCACAAATTTCAGGAGCGAAATAAAAAGCGAGATAGAAAAATTGTAGTGAACGTAGCCGATAAAAGAAAAATATTTTACCCTTACTCCATCTAGATTTTGCCACGAGCGAGCGTTGAACTTGCCCGAATCCAATCCTGCATTGGTGGTAAATACATCGACTTCTATCCCATTTTTTGCCAACTGTTTATTAAGCAAATGCACCGACTGTATGGGCCCGCCAAACTGAGTGGCAGGAAAATAGGAGGGACTGACATGGAGTACTTTCATATTTTTCTTTCAATGATATTGACAGCTAAGGCTGCCTTGTGGAATACGAAAATCAGCACAAAACCCCAAAAAATATTATTGAACATGAACTCAAAACAGTTTCCTCGCAAAAAGCATTTGAACAATCCTAAATAAACCAAGCATGTACCCATCTCGTAACCACCAAAGAGTTTTTCTGACAAAACCGATGCCTTTGAGCTCAATGCACCTAGAATAAACATACATATACTTATTCCCACAAATCCAAAACTTAAGTAGCTGTCTACAATAAAAGGTGGTTTTGCAGATACAGACGACAAATTACTCACCACACCTATGTCATAAACACGCTGCATTACCAAAATTTCTGTAATTGGTTTGTCGGGATAGAATATGCGTGGAACGATAGACTCCAGTCCTTGCAGCACAATATCAAATCCATAATACTCTTTTACCTGCGGCACTACAGACACATATTTTGCAAACATTGAAATCTCTGACAAACGTCCGGTCAAAAATCCCCAGTTGCTTTCCGCAATATCTACTTCATTGTTTATAATGGCATCTATTGCTATTTTACTAGCCTCTTTTCCACTCATCTGGCCCGACCAAGAGAGTTTTCTCACGATAGAGTTGTAGGTGGGCACATAATAAAAAAATACAAAAAACGAGAAAACGCCTGCCAACAACACCACTCTTTTGTAGTACGGATATAAAAATGCTGTCAGCAAAATTATGGGCATGATGATAGATTCTTTCCAGCCCGAAAACAAGGCGTTGAGAAAGTTGGCAGCAAACAATCCACCGGAGATTAACAACGGTCCCGATTTTTTTTCGGGCAAAGCATAAGCAAAACCCAAGACTGAGGCAATCAAAGATAGGTTTGAAATCATTTCCAAAATCTGACTCAGTCCTGGAATGAACTTTATTATCAACGATAACAGTGATAAATATATGGTGATTTGAATAATAAGCGAAGACAAATTGGCATCCGCAATTTTGTATTTATGCTTGGCTTCATAGTTCATAAACAACAAAATGCCCAAAACAAAAAATGCGTGACCTGCCAAATAATAGAATTGACATAAAGCCACTTCTTGCAGTTCTACTTGCGATGGATATTTAAAACTATCTTTTTCAAAATAATAATAACCATTGATGTCTAAAAAATAAAATACCGAAGTCACAGACATATATCCCGCAAAAATGATTTGTGGAATAAAGAGTGGCCGCATAATTTGTTCAAACCTATTTCTATCGGTAGGTAATGGCTTTACAAACCCGGCTATTGATATGATGAGTATATATATACTGCCCATCCACGACAAAAAATAGGACACTTCAGGGTAATCTAAAGTGGCATAAGGAAAAAGCAGAGGTAAAAACAGTAAAAGATACCTTAAATTCAAAGCTGTTTTTTTGTAACAATATTAATAATGCTTTTTGATGCTTTGGTAATGTCCCAATGTATAATTTTTTGTGCCGATATATTTCCCATCGTTTCTGTGTCTGCATTGAGCATGAGCTGTAGTTTTTGCTCCAAATCAGCTTCTATATCAGGGTCAAATATATAGCCATTTGTGCCATTTTCAACCAAATCGGTGCTGCACCCACATTTTTTACTTACCAACACCGCCTTGCCCGAAGCCATCGCTTCATTCACGGCTAGCCCCCAAGTTTCGCCCGGCCCGCTCGATGGTAAGCAATAAAAACTGCCCAAGCGATACACCACAGGCATCATTGATTGGTTTTGAAAAGGCAGAAAATGAATATTCTTATTCCCCAAAGCCGTGTTTTTCAAATTTTCTTCCAAAGGACCATTTCCTACAAACAACAAATGAATATCATTTTTATCGCCAAGCTGCAAAAATGCTTTCAGTAGTTTGTCTGGCGATTTTTTACCAATGAATTTGCCGCAAAACAATATTACTTTGGCGGTATCACCAAAGCCCAATTCTTGTTTCCAAGTATTGAGCTGCGTTTCTTGCTCGTTGTTCAACGTCTGAAAACGGCTATTTTCAATGGCATGGGGCACAAAAGCCAATTGATTTTCTTTTAAACCGTGGGCTTTGAAATAGTTTTTGTTGTGTGAACCCACATACAAAGCCACGTCTACATGGCGATATACCCAAGAAAGAAAAAATCGTCTCAGCACTGTTTTTAATTCGCTTTTTTCATCAAGCAATGTAGAATCGCCTCGGAAGTACACCGGAATTTTACCTTTGAAGTGGCGCATCGTTTGTAAATGGCTGTGATATGCCCAACCAAAAACCAAAATGGATTCCGGACGATATTCTTCTATTTCTTTGATTAAAAATGGATTTTTTATACTTGAAAATCCTCCTTTGTCG
>ERZ1066135.311-NODE-311-length-33123-cov-6.341871_pt1 | contig 33123 bp, 30 predicted proteins | sample MGYA00382782_ERZ1066135 | MGnify/ENA primary metagenome ERZ1066135 (study PRJEB33369, sample SAMEA5778365) | biofilm metagenome | biome: Industrial cooling water; feature: Water cooling tower basin; material: Biofilm | place: United Arab Emirates | collected... | reverse complement strand
TGACAAGTCGCTCGTCGAGTCTCTCGCGGTTCCCGAAGCCAAACAGGCCTTCCTGAAGGGCATGAAGGAGCACCTCGCTCTTGCTGCCGCGGCCAAAGAAGAGGGCCTTGATGACGACCCGCTATTCAAGATCAACCGCGACTATAAGGTCGATCGGTTGCTCGCCGATCTGTACGAAGCAAAGCTCGGCCATAACCCTGAGAACCCTTTCAAGATCTCGAAGGAAGAAATCGACCGCGTCTTTGCCGAGAGCGGCAATGCCGCCGCGTTCAAGCGCGACATGGACGCACTCCAGCAGATACAGAACGATGTCAACGCCAAAATGGGCACCGGCATTCAGCCCGGCATTCTCGCAGGCGAGGGTTTGGAGCGGGCGAAGAAGAGTTGGGCACGTGCCAAGGTGCTCTCGGACCGTGCGAAGGCGGACACGGAGTTCATGGAAAGCCAGGAGGTCAAGCTTCGGGTCAATGTTCTTGTCGCCGGCCTGCTCTCCTCTGACCTGCTGCGGAAGCACTGGTCCGAACGAATTCGTGCGACCGACCGCGAGATCACAGAGTTCATAGCAAAGCGGCCCGAGTATGACCTGAAGCGGAAATGGCAAAAGGCCGACGAGGTTCTCAAGCGAGCGCTCGCAGGCGAAAGCTTTGCCAAGCTCGTAACTGAGTTCACCGAACACCGTCCGACCAAGACGACCGGCGGGCTGATCGAGAACATCATCGCCGGCGACAACCCCGGCCCGGTCGAGAACGCACTTCTCGCCGCGACCCCCGGAAAGGTACTTCCACAGGTGGTCGAGAGCGATCTCGGACGGCATGTTCTGATGCTCGTTAAGCGTACTGAAAAGCAAAGGAACGATGGCCGCGTGGTAACCGAATACAGCTACCGCCAGATCCTATTTCAAAACAAGTTCGAACAGCCCGGGGTCAACGATCCGGAGATCCCGCCGCCATTCATGACAGCCGAAGAGATCGCTCGAATGCTCATTGAGCGTGAGAAGCGAGACCGATTGGTCGCCGAATATATGGCGAAAAGCAAGATCGAAGTGCCGGGTGAAGCACCGGCCGCTTCTGAATAGAAAGGGCACCCGCGCCCGAATGTCCGTAATCGTCTGAATAACTATTTTGTCCTGAGCCCTAAGAGTGATGAGAGTCACAAACAAGGAGATGAGAATGAAGAGAAAAGATTATCGTTTTACGCTCGGTGCGGTTCTAGCCGCCTGCGCGATCCTATTTGGCTCGGCGGCCGTTGCCGACGCGCAAGCAAATTCTAAGGGCGGAGACCTGGCCGGTGGTTTCACGCTTCTGATCAATGAGGTCGAGGCAGACCCCGGCAATCAGCAGAACGACTCGTGCCAGTACATAGAGCTCCGCGGAGCGCCGGGCTCGACCGTTCCGGCAAACACCTACTTTGTCGCGATCGATAGCGACGCTGCATTTCCCGGACGCCTTCACCATGTTGTCCCGGTCGGCGGCGTGACTGTCGGCTCGAACGGCCTTATCTACCTCCGCAATACCGTCGCACCGGTTTGCCAGAACCGCACGGCAGCGGCCGGAACTACAGTTGTTGACTATAGCTCGGTCATCCGCATCGGCGGTGGAAACCTCGAGGTCGGCTCCGAAAGCTTTGCCATCATCACGACGACCGCGAACATCTTCGCCGGCCTTGATATCGATGCTAACGACGACGGAGTTCTCGATATTTCGGTTAGCACCGTTTATGACGCCGCTGCGTTCTTGATCAATCCGGATGAGCACTATGTTTACCCGAACGGTATAGCACAAAGCGCGATCCTTGGAACGCCGTTCCAGGACGTGCCGGACGCGTTCGTCCGCTTCCCGGGCAACGACACGCCGAATAGCTCGGCTGCTTTCTATTACGGTGAGATCGCAACGTCGCCCGATGAAGCGGTCGCATTCGTCGATCCGCGAAGCGCCAACTTCCCGACCGGCGGCGTTCTTACGCCTGGTGCACCGAACGTTCCGGCCGCGGCTCCGACCACTCCGGCACGTGCCGACTACGATGGCGACGGCCGCACCGATCTTTCGGTCTTCCGTCCTTCGGAAGGCAACTGGTATCTCTTCGGTTCGACCGCCGGCTTCAGCGTCCTGAACTGGGGCATCAGCACTGACGTCATCGTCCCGGCTGATTACGACGGTGATGGCAAGACGGACACGGCGGTCTTCCGTGCGGCGGCCGATGCTGCACAGCCCGACTTCTGGATCCTCAACAGCAACGGCTTCACCTTCTCAGGCTCCTCATGGGGTATCGCGGGCGACGTTCCGGCAGTTGCGGATTACGACGGCGACGGCAAGGCTGATGTCGCGGTCTATCGCCCCTCGAACGGCACCTGGTACATCGTCCTCAGCTCGAACGGTTCGGCCGTGATCGTCAATAATCCGGGCGACACACCCGTTCCCGGCGACTATGATGGCGACGGCCAGGCTGACGGCATCATTTACACGAACGGCAACTGGGTCGGAACGCTTTCGAGCGGCCCGCAGGTCAACATCGCACTTGGCCAGGCCGGTGACATTCCGGTCCCCGGAGACTACGACGGCGACGGGCGCGACGATCAGGCGGTCTTCCGACCTTCGGATGGCACTTGGAGGCCGATCCTCAGCAGCAACGGCTCGCAGCCGGTCATTCAGTTCGGTGCCGCAGGCGACATCCCGGTCGTCGGTGACTACGACGGCGACGGTACTGAAGACCAAGCGATCTATCGCAACGGCCAGTGGTGGGTAAACCGCTCCACCGGCGGCGTCACGGTCCAGCAGTTCGGTATCAGCACCGACCGGCCGACACCGCAGTTCGCTCGTCCGTAACATTTGAGTCAATACCGGAGGCCGGCCAACCCGGCTTCCGGAATTAGATCGAAAGATCATTCCGGCCCTCGAATTTCGGGGGCCGGTTGTTTTTGTCCGTGGCTTTTGCTGAATTTAAAAATGAGGAGGGCGAGGTCTTGCCAAACCTCGCCCTGTTTTGGAGAGAACTGTGAACCGTTCCGACTTTTTCCGATCGGAAAATCGTTCAGTCTTGTTACAGTTCAATTTCTACATTAGAACACCGCAGTAAAATGGGTGTTACGGCAAAGCGAAATCGACGTTAATACTTGCCTCACTCCTCGACCGGGCAGCTCAGGTCTTCATTCTCGGTCAGCACTCGCCGAACGGCCGAACGCCAACCGAAAAGAAAACCGGCCGCAAAGGCAAGGACCAAACCAACCGCAACGACAGCCCCGGCAATTGTCTCCGGCAAAGACGACATTGACTCATCCTCCTCGCGCTTCCATGACGCAAAGGACGCCTGCTCGTAGCCCTTACCGACTTCGGAAATGGCCTCAGGTTAAATGTGGAAAGCGCGTAAGGGAATTATAGGAAAGCGATGTGAACTCTAGGTTGCGGGAGGCGAAAATGTGAAGGCCGGTACCGTCTGCCGACCCACCTAGGCTCTATAAATGCTTGCTGTGTTTGATGAAGGCGGCTTCCGTCAGGTAAACGTTCAGCTCGCAGATATCCTTTACGTAGTCGCCGATGCGTTCGAGGTGCTTTGCCACAAAAAGCAGGTGTGCGGCACCGGTCGTCGACTGCGGGCTGTCGATCATCATTTCAAGCAGTTCGTTGAAGACCCGTTTGTAACTCGAATCGATCTCCTTGTCCCGCTTGATGACCTCACGCGAGAGCTGCGCATCCTCAGAAGTAAAAGCATCAAGTGCCGAGCGGAGCATCTCAGCGGCCGTCTTGGCCATGATCGGAAAATCGACGTAGTTCTTTATCTGCGGCTCGTTGTTGAGAACGATCGCTGCCTCGGCGATGCTGCTCGCGTGGTCGGCTATCCGCTCGAGGATCGGCGTGATCTTAGCGACCGAGATAACGAACCGAAGGTCATGCGCCGCCGGTTGCTGGAGGGCAAGTATTTCGATGCTCATCTGGTCGATCTCAAGCTCCATCTGGTCGATGATCTTGTCTTCGTCGAGCACCTTTTTCGCGAGCTCGCTGTCCCGCTCTACCAACGCCTGCATCGCCCGGTTGACGGCCGCTTCGGTTGCGCCGCCGAGCAGAAGGATCTTGTCCCTCAGCAGGTCCAGTTGTTGGTCTATGATTCTATGTTCCATTGCTACAAGATTACCACAGGGTAAAACCCCTAAATATAAGCCTTTTTTTCGCTTTATCCAAACCGTCCGGTAATGTAGTCCTCGGTCAGCTTCTCATTCGGGTTAGTGAACATCTTCTGCGTCGGGTTGTATTCGATAAGCTTGCCGAGCATAAAGAAGGCCGTCCGGTCCGAAACACGGGCCGCCTGCTGCATATTGTGCGTCACGATCACGATCGTGTAATTCTTTTTGAGCTCAACGACGAGTTCCTCGATCTTCTGTGTTGCGATCGGGTCGAGTGCCGAGGCCGGTTCGTCCATCAGGATCACATCCGGCTGAACGGCCAGGGCACGCGCGATACAGAGCCGCTGCTGCTGCCCGCCCGAAAGACCGAATGCCGATGTGCTCAACCGGTCCTTCACTTCATCCCAGAGGGCCGCATCGCGAAGAGCCTTCTCGACACGGTTGTTCATATCCTCTTTGCTAGAGTGAATTCCGTTGATGCGGATCCCATAGGCGACATTCTCAAAGATCGATTTCGGGAACGGGTTCGACTTTTGGAAGACCATTCCGACCTTCCGGCGAAGTGCGACGACATCCGTTCCCGGTGCGTAGATGTCCTTACCGTCAATGATCACTTGTCCCTTGACAGAGGCGATCGGGATCGTGTCGTTCATCCGGTTCAGCGTCCGAAGGAACGTAGATTTTCCGCAGCCCGACGGGCCAATGAAGGCCACGACCTCACGCTCCGGTATCTCAAGCGAGATATCGTAGAGAGCCTGGGCCTTCCCGTAAAAGAAATCGAGGTCCTTTATGCTAATTTTGCTCTGCATCCTGTTCCAACCTGCTAATACTTCTTCCGCGTCAGGTACCTCACAACAATATTGATGACCAGAATGAACCCGACCAGAAGCAGCGTCGCCGCCCATGCCATCGCATGTTCCACCTCAAACGGGCCGGTCGCGAAGTTGTATATTTGGACCGTTAGCGACGACATCGGCTGGTCGTAGTAGAAATTGTAAAAACGGCTGTTGAGTGCCGTGAAAAGCAGCGGCGCCGTCTCGCCAGTGATGCGGGCGATCGCTAGCATTGCCCCCGTCGCGATGCCGGAGGTCGCCGCCGGCAGAACGATGTTCCACGAAACGCGCCACTGCGGTGCACCGAGAGCCAACGCCCCCTCGCGCATCGAATTTGGCACGAGGTTTATCATCTCCTCGGTCGTTCGTGCAACGATCGGGATCATTATGATCGCCAAGGCAAGTCCGCCGGCGAGTCCCGATTGCCGCCCCATCGGCATCACGACCACCGTATAGATGAAAATGCCGATAATGATCGAGGGCACACCGATCAGCGTATCCGCGATGAACCGGATCGTATTGCCGTACCAGTTTTTCCCAAACTCAGCGAGGTAAACGCCGGCCGCGATACCGATCGGAAGCCCGATCGCCGCTGCCAGAAGCGTCATCATCGCTGAGCCGACGATCGCATTTCCGATGCCGCCGCCCTCACCGACCGGCTTTGGCGTATCGGTCAGGAATTCCCAGCTCAGCGACGAGATGCCCTGATAAGCAATAAAGCCGATGATGATCAGCAGCACCGAGGTCGCAAAGACCGCGCAGATGGCAGTAAGCGACGTCATCACCAGATTGGTGATTCGCCTTTTGCTATGTACTGTCGCTGCCTCAGCCATCAGTTTTCAAATTTCCTAAGTGTGTTTCGAGGCGTTCGCCCGCCCCGCCACGCTCATTATCAAAAGCTTCGCAAGCCCGTTTATGACCACCGTAACGAGGAAAAGCACGAGAGCCATCTCGATCAACGCGCTCAGGTAAAGCTCATCTGTCGCATCGGCAAAGTTTGCCGCGAGTACCGAAGCGATCGTATATGCCGGCTCGAAGAGTGATGCCGTGATCTGCGGCGAATTTCCGATCACCATCGTCACCGCCATTGTTTCGCCGACCGCACGGCCAAGCCCAAGCACGACCGCTCCCGCGATGCCCGAAGCCGCGTTACCTAGCACGATCATGGTCGTTTCCCACTTCGTCGCGCCAAGTGCAAGAGCTGCTTCACGCTGGGTGTTCGGAACGGCCTCAAGCACGTCACGCACGACCGCCGTGATGATCGGCGTGATCATTATCGCCAGAATTATGCCGCCGGTCAGCATCCCGATGCCGGTCAGCCGCCCTTGGAAAAACGGCAAGAAGCCGAGGTTATCCTGCAGCACCGGCCCGAGATAAGTGCGAATAAAAGGTGCGAGCACGAAGATGCCCCAGAGGCCGTAAACGACCGAAGGGATCGCCGCCAAAAGTTCGATCATGAATGCGATCGGCTTGGCGATCTTTTTCGGCGCCTGCTCGACCAGAAAGACCGCGATGCCGAGCGAGATCGGTACGGCGATCAGAAGAGCAAGGATCGACGAAACGACCGTTCCGTAGATGAACGGCAGGGCGCCGAAAAGTTCCTGCGAAGGGTTCCACTCGCGCGCCCAAAGGAAGCCGATGCCAAAACGCTGAAGCGTCGGCATCGAGCTTTGCACCATCATGTAAAACACCGCTGCGACAATGAGCAGGATGCTCGTTGCCGCAGCAAAGAGAATGGTGCGATAGACCTTGTCCCCGAGGGTGCTCGACTGTGTCACGTTCGGTTATCGGTTACTTTTAACTACTGCCGGAGCGGTTTGCCGCCGCTGGTGATCGACAAGAGCTTTGCATCGACCTTTTGGACCAGCGTGTCCGGAAGCGGGGCATAATGCAGGTCAACGACAAATTTCTCGCCGTCGTTTATCGCCCACCAAAGGAAATCGACCAACGCCTTGCCCTTTACGGCGTCTTGCTGGTCCTTGTAAACAAGCATGAAGACCGTGCCCGAGATCGGATAGGCCTCGGGCCCATCGGCGTTCGTGATCTCGAACCGAAGGTCGTCAGCCATCTTGTCCGTGAAAGCGGCCGCCGCCTTCGATACGGTCGAACTGTCGGCAGTTACGAAGTTGCCGGCTTTGTTCTTGATCTGTGCCGCCGGCAGGTTGTTTGCCTTGGCAAAGGTAAGCTCGACGTAGCCGATGGTGTTCGGTGTGTTCTTGACCTGGCCCATCACGCCTTCGTTGCCTTTGGCGCCGATGCCGATGCCCTGCGGAAGTTGCGGGTTCTTGGTGCGGCCAACCTTTTCTTTCCACTCCGGAACGGTCTTCGAAAGATAGTCTGTAATGATATCCGAGGTTCCGCTGCCGTCAGCCCGGAAGACTGGCGTGATGTCCGAATCCGGCAGGTTGAGGTTTGCGTTCTCGGCCTTTAGCTTCGGGTCGTTCCACTTACGGATCTTGCCAAGATAGATGTCAGAGATAAGCTCGGGCGTGAGCTTGAGCGGCTCTTTGACATCGGGCAAATTGTAGGTCAGCACGACGGCGCCGAGAACGACCGGGATGTGGACGATCTCACCGCCCGTGGTCTGCTTCATTTCGTCGTCGGACATCGCGGCATCGCTTCCGCCAAAATCGACAGTTCTGTTCTGTATGCCCTTGATCCCGGCACCCGAGCCGGTCGAACTATAGTCGATCTGAATATTCGGGTTGAGCTTTCCAAATTCGCTGCCCCACTTATCCATCATCGGCTTGACGAATGTCGAGCCGGTTCCGGCGATCTTGATCGTTCCCGAGGAGCTTGTCGTTCCGTTGCTGCTGCCCATCTGCTGGCCGCTGCAAGCAAGCGAAACCGCAGCAAAACCGGCAAGAGCTAACGTTCCAAGTCTTTTGAAAAAGTTACGTTTGATATTCATTTTTTCTGTCTCCGGCCCGGAGTCCTATAACCCGCCTTACGAGCTGAAACCCGAGCTTACTAATGAATTGTAAAATTATAGTCGATAGAGCTTTTTATATAGGTTACATTACAATTAATTTGTGCAATAATCTCCCTACACGGGAAAAAAGTTAACATCGCGTTAACATCAAAGTAACACGCGGGCAATATCCTGATAGCTTACCCTGAGACGCAGTTTCTCCCGAACCGGACGGCTAGCCGTCGGAAACGAGTGCAGTAGGTAAACGGATTATGGACCTGATAGACGAAATAGGCAGCGACCTCGCGGTTGCCTTTTTGATCGAGAAGCGCCATTCGCAAAAGATCGAGAGCCGTGAAGCTATTGATCTGATCAACCGGATACAGGGCCTGCTTTCCGAAACGGGCGATAAATTACCCGCAAATGCTCCCCGGCTTCAAGATATTGCTGCTTCCCAGCGGTCTCATTAACCGCTCGCAACACTCTCAATCACACTAGTTACGGGTCTGAGCTAGCCCTCAGGCCATCATCTTCCGAGATTGCGGCGAACTTCGCCCTGCCGGCATTCATCGTATTCCTGCCTTTGGTGCCCACGTTGCCCGACCCCGGCAAATGGAATAACATCCTCACTACATTTCGAGGAGGGAAAGATGAGAAAAGGTCATTTTGTGAAATATATCTCGGCATTTGTTTTGACGCTCTCAATGGTCGTATTGCCGCCGGCAATGCTCGCCCAGACGGCCGTCAAAATGCCGAAGAACAAGTACAAGGTCCAGGACGACGTAAAGCTCGGCCAGCAGGCCTCGAGCCAAGTGGACCAGCAATTTCCGATCCTTCGCGACGCACAAGCGACGCAGTACGTCCAGCGGGTCGGAGCCCGGCTCGTTTCGGCGATCCCGCCGCAGTTTCGCGAGCCCGCGTTCGACTATGAATTTCAGGTCGTAAACGCCAGCGACATAAATGCCTTTGCACTGCCCGGCGGGCCGATGTACGTAAATCGCGGAATGATCGAGGCCGCTCGCAATGAGGGCGAAATGGCCGGCGTTATGGCTCATGAGATCAGCCACGTTGCGCTTCGCCACGCGACCGCCCAGCAGACAAAGCTGAATAATCCGTGGAACCAGATACTCGGTATCGGGGCAATCCTTGGCGGTGCGATCCTTGGCGGCGAGGCCGGAGCACAGGCGGGCCAGATCTTTGCCGCGGGCTATTTCCTGCGGTATAGCCGCGAATATGAGACACAAGCGGACATCCTCGGAGCACAGATAATGGCCGATGCGGGCTATGATCCGCGAGACCTCGCCGGTATGTTCCAGACCATCGCCGGCGAAGGCGGTGGCCGAAGTCCCGAATGGCTGAGCAGCCACCCGGACCCGGGCAATCGTCAGCAGAAGATCCTTGCCGAAGCACAGCGGGTCGAGGTGTCGCCGAATCCGATCAAAGTAACGCCGGAGTTCCGGCGGGTTCAGGAAAGGCTTCGTTCGATGCCGCCGGCCAAATCAATGGCTCAAATACAGCAGGAAGCCGAACGCGGCCAGAGCACCAGTTCGGGCGGAGCAATGTCCGGCGGACGGTATTCACAGAATGTTCCGTTGCCGTCGGCACGCTACCGGTCATACTCGGTCGGCAACTGGCTGCGGATGAACGTTCCGCAGAATTGGCGCGAGTTCAGCGGCCAGCAGGACGCAACCTTTGCACCCGAAGGAGCTTATGGTGAAGAAGGCTTCACACACGGAATGATGATCGGCGTCCACCGCGGGCAGAGCGGGCAGTTCAACCGCGACACGGACGAGTTCGTCCGCGGGTTGCTGCAGGCGAATGGATACTTGCGGCAGCAGACCGGCTACCAAAGTGTTCGGTTTGCCGGCCGACAGGGTCTTGCGATCCAACTTGCAGGCCGCTCGCCGATCTATGGCGGCACCGAACTTGTGACCATCTACACGACACCGCTTCGCAGCGGAGAGACGTTCTATCTGATCGCCGTCTCGCCGCAGCAGCAGGCGGCAAACTACGACCGAACCTTCCGGACGATAATCAACTCCGTGAGGCTCAACGACGCCTCGCTTTAACAAGCGTCAAGAAAAAGAAGATCCCGGATGCGTCACAAGCGTATCCGGGATCTTCGTTTGTACATTCCATTAGTCACCGCTCACTGCTCACGGCTCACTGCTCACTGCTCACGGCTCACTGCTCACTGCTCACGGCTCACCGCTCACTGCTCACGGCTCACTGCTCACCGCTCACGGCTCACCGCTCACCGCTCACCGCTCTCTCCGACATCAATACCATCAATAGCACTACCGCAACAAGCGAATTCACTGCGCTCGTGATGAACGCCGTTTCCGCGTTGAATTGGTACCATAGAAACCCAAACAGCAGCGAGGCCGGAAGCACCGTTATCCCAAAAGCGAGATTGAAAAGCCCGTAGGCCGTTCCGCGTTTTTCGGGTTCGACCATGTCGGCAACAAGTGCCTTTTCGGCCCCTTCGGAAAGCCCAAAGTACGCGCCGTAAATTATGAAAAGTGCCCATGCCTGCCAGGCCGAATCGATGAACGCAAAGCCGAGATAAACGAACGCATAGACCACCCAGCCGCCGGCGATGAGGGACCGCCGGCCGAAGCGGTCCGAAAGGTCGCCGCCGAGGAGCGAAAACACGACCTTGCTAAAGTGAAGCGCCATCCATAGAAAGGGCAGCATCACCGGCGAGATGCCGGCCTGCTCCGCGCGAAGCAGCAGGAACGCATCGGTCGAGTTTGAAAGCGTGAAAAGTGCGACGATAAGCAGATACCGCTTGAACCTGCCATCAAATCCTTTCAGCGAAAGCGTAAGCTTGGGCGGTTCGGCGCCAATATCTCGGGCGCCGTCCTCGCGGACGAAAAAGACGATCACGAAAAGCCCGAGCACGACCGGTATCGAGGCAAACAGAAACACCTGCTGATATTCACGGACCGTCGGCTCTGCCGCATCAAGTGCGATGTAGCTCAACAAAAGAAAAGCGATCACCGGACCGATCACTGCCCCGAGGTGGTCCGCCGCACGGTTAAACCCGAAGGCAAGCCCGCGCCGCTCGGGTTCGACGTCCGCGGCAAGCAATGCATCCCGCGGAGCCCCGCGAATGCCTTTCCCGACCCGGTCCGCAGCTCTGACGACCAGCACCTGTGGCCAAGCCGTTACAAATGCAAGCAACGGCCGTGTTACCGCCGCCAACGAATAGCCGAGAAAGACCGGCAGCTTTCGTTTATTGAATTTATCCGAGAGATAGCCGGAGAAGAGCTTGAGAATGCTCGCGGCCGATTCGGCAAGGCCCTCGATTAGTCCGATCGCAAAAGGCGATGCCCCAAGTGCGAGGAAAAGGAACGCCGGGAGAAGCGGGTAAATTATCTCGCTCGATGTGTCGTTAAGTAGGCTGACGAGGCTTAGGGCAAATACATTTCGCGGGAGCCCGCGATAACGGGCCATCCAATCGCGGATCTTTGAAAGCAGGAACACTCAATGCCTCGCAGGAGAAAAAAGTAGCGGCTATCTTCGGCGTGCCGGCGGCGACTTCCCGGCCGCGTCGCTGCCAAGGGCGTAATACCAGAGCGTTCCGCCGCCGGCAATGGTCCCGATCAGCATCGCGCCAAGAAGAACGAGCCGAAGAGCGAGCCTCACGCTCTTTCTCAAAACACGAAAAACGATGTAAGCCACCGCCGCCCCGACAAGCAGTACAACGATAGCCAAAACGGCCAGAATGATTCCGGACGATTCCATTACTTCATTCGCTCCTTTTCGGTAAGCTTCCGCTCAATGTGCTGAAGGTCTTCCTCGGTCAGCGAAGAACCCTCGGCCGGGAGCAAATATTCTTCATCGACCCACGCGCCGAAATCGATCAACCGGCACCGCTCCGAACAAAAGGGCCGGAACTCATTGCCTTCATAGGGTGCCAACCGCCCGCAGGTCGGGCATTTTATTTCCTTCAGCATCGCACCTCAAAACGAAAGGTTACCACATCGCGGCGGCCGCCGTAAGCCGCTCGCCGTGGCCGATTTTTGTTGCTTGGCGGCCGATTTGATGCAATCATTACTACGTTGACAGAACATCCGGAGCATCAGTTTCGTTAATAACTTCATCACACAAGCTCGCGGAGGAATTATGAGCGATATCAAGGACCGGTTCGAGTCGTGGCAGAAAGAGGCGAAGGAAAAGTTTGGCGAGATCGATAAGCAGTTGGGCATCTCAGAGAACGTCATTGAGGGCGTCAAGACCGTTGCCGACACGGCACAGAAGGGCGCCGAACGGCTCAAGGCCGAGGCCGAGAAGACCGGAGTCGGCAAGCAGGCCGTAAAGGTCGCCGAAGAGACCGTTAAGGCCGCGACCGACACCGCGAAACAAGCTTGGACCGCCGCGGAACCGATCCGCGAGGCGGCCGGCGATGCCGCCGAAAAGGCGACAAAGGCAGCGGGTGACGTTATCGGTTCGGCAGGTGAAAAGGCTGGTGAGATCATCGATGATGCTCGCGAAACCGTCTCAAAAACTGCCGAAGGTGCGACAAAAGCGTTCAACCTCGGCACGGGCTGGGCAAGGACCGTCGATTCGGCGATGACATCACTTTCGAAAGCCTCGTCATGGGTCGCCGAAAACCCGCTCCAGGCCGCTGCTACCGGTTTTTCGATGGCCGTCGGTGCCGGGCTCGGCGCCGTTTTTACCGGCTTTAGTTCCCACTGGCTTTTCAATTCCGCACTTCCGGCGTGGTCGGTCCAGAAGGTCGCAGAGCAGTTCAACGAGTATCTCCGCTCGCGTGAAAAAATGATCGCCGAAGGCAAGCTCGATGAGGCCCGTACGGAGCAGGTCCGGTTTGAACGCGACATTGCCCGTTACTTCGGTGCCCCAATGCTCGGAGCATTCTCGTTCGCATCGGGCGCCGTGATGATGACGAACGTTTTCAACCCGAAGACCATCACCGGAGCGCCGATCGATTGGCTGATCGGCGGCAATCCGCTGCTCGAGGGCGTCTGGTTCTTCGGCAACGGTGTCGTCTGCTTTAAGACCAGCTACGATTTCTTCATGATTGCGCTCGAGGGTCAAGAAGATGTTGAGAAAATGGTCCGCGAGATCAAAGGACTCTTACCCGCTTGAACAGTGGTCAGTGGTCGGTGGCCAGTCGTCAGAGGTTAGTGGTCAGATGGTAGAGAATCGCCGCAAGCAGGTTTCACTGCTAACTGCTCACCGCTAGCTGATTTTTATCGGAAACGGCAAAAAGCTCAGTATAAAAATAACCAGAACACCGAAGGCGAAAAGCTTACGTTTGCCGTCGAGCGGCGAGGTGTCCCAGGGTTCCGGATGCCCGATCCGCATCATTATCCCGAGCAGTATTGCGATCAGAAAACCGCTTGGGCTGTTAAAGTAGAACATCCCGAGCACGGACAGGACGGCCATTACGGCGAAGGCGATCCGCCCGGTCCAGTAATGAACCCGCTCGCCGAATACCGCATAGATCGCATGTCCGCCATCGAGTTGCCCCGAAGGGATCAGATTGAGCGCCGTTACAAGCAGCCCGACCCACGCTGCGTAGTAGAAAGAATTTCCGTAAATCGCATCTGTCCCGGTTCCGGCGAGCCAACCGATCGCTTTCATCAGTAGCGGATCGGAAAAAACGATTCCTTGATAATTTGCGACCACCTCCGGCGGCGCCTTTTCCGCGGTAAAGATGCCCAGAAATGCGATCGGAAGCATGGCGATAAAGCCCGCGATCGGCCCTGCGACGCCAATATCGAAAACGGCCTTTCGCGACGGCATAGGCGAGCGGATCTTGATGAAGGCGCCGAAAGTTCCGGCTGGCCCGATGAGCGGCGGCGTCGGGATAAAATAGGGAAGCGTCGCATCGACGCGGTAAATGCGGCAGGCGACGTAATGCCCCATTTCGTGGGCGACCAGGATAAATAGCAGCGAGCCGGAGAACGATAGGGCCCGGGCCAGATTGGCCCAATCAGAAGTAAGATAACCGACTGCGGAAACGATCAGCGAAACGTAGCTCGCCGGGGCCACGATCAGAAAATCGAAAAGCTCCTTCCAGCTTTGCGGGTCGGCCTCGGGAAAGATCATCAGCGGGCCAAAGGGATAAAGGCTTCCCGCGATGGTCGCCGTCACCAAAGTAAGCAAAAGCAGGCCGATGTGCCGCCAGGGTCGCAGCTTTTCGCGTTCGAGGATAAAGGCTCGTTCGTATGCGGCCGTTTCGGGTAGTTCTTGCATTCTCTGGCTGAAAATAAGTATCGCAAACTACTTGGCCCGATGCATTCGGAGTAGTTTGCGATTGGTGCAAAGCTGCCTCTAATTTTCTATTCGTCGTGGTCTTCGTCGGAGTTTCCTCCGGTCAGTTCCTTTCCGGGTTTGAAGCGTATCGTCTTCCCGGCCGGGATCGGTACTTCCTCGCCTGTCCGCGGGTTTCGACCTACGCCCCGCTTCCGCGGCTTAACGACAAATACGCCAAAACCCCGCAGCTCGATCCTTTTGCCCTGAGCAAGAGCCTCCTTCATCGCGTTAAAGAGCGAATCGACCACCTGCTCCGCCTTTTGCTTCGGAACTCCGGTCTTATCGGCGACCTGATTGACGATGTCCAGTTTTATCATTTTGCCCTCCGGGCGGATCCGCTGACCCAGGGAAAGAACAACCCACCTCGTCAAAATTGATAATAAACCCGTAAATCCACTTTTGTCAACATTTTGCGGTGAGCCTGCGGAGCCGCGATCCGGCACTCGCTGCCACAGATTTTTGCTAACAATTCGAGTCTCTGTTCGGCCGACCCGCGCCGGCCGTGGCCAAAATCCTTCGTCCGGCGACGGAATTGATGGTAAAATCTCGTCAAACTTTCTCAAATATCAAAAAAACGAGGTGGGCAGATGCGTTGGAGACAGCAGCGGCAGAGTTCTAACATCGAAGACCGGCGTGGCATGGGCCGCGGTGTGGCATTGGGCGGCGGCGGCATCGGCGTGCTGATAATTGCCGCTCTTGTCTGTCTTCTCGGTGGTGACCCGCGCCAGTTTCTCGAAGGTCTTCCGGCCCAGCCGCAAACCCAGCAACAGCCCGCCGCAAACAACGCCCCACCGGACGAGAATCGTCAGTTTGCCGCCGCCGTGCTCGGCAGCACCGAAGACGTTTTCTCGCAAATACTTCCGGCCCAGGGCGGCCCGCGCTATCAGCCGCCAACGCTCGTTCTCTTTTCCGGCGAGGTCTCATCGGCCTGCGGCTATGCGAGCGCCGCGATGGGACCGTTCTATTGCCCCGGCGACCGAAAGCTCTATCTCGATTTTGCGTTCTTTAATGAGCTCAAACGCGAGTTCAAGGCACCCGGCGATTTTGCCCAAGCCTACGTCATCGCCCACGAGGTCGGGCATCATATTCAGAATTTGCTTGGAACGATGGGACAGGTTCAAGCCCGCGGCCAGAATAACGCTCTCTCGGTCCGTCTCGAGCTGCAGGCCGATTGCTACGCCGGAGTTTGGGCTCACCATGCGGCCAAGAAAGGCATCGTCGAACCGGGCGACCCCGAAGAAGCTCTACGAGCGGCCGCGGCCGTCGGCGACGATATGATCCAGAAGCGGACGCAGGGCTACGTCGTTCCCGAATCGTTCACCCACGGCTCCGCAAAGGAGCGAATGGAATGGTTTGCCCGGGGATTCAATGGCGGCGATATGCGGCAGTGCCAGACGTTCCGCTAGGCGGATATCACCCCGCCGAGGTCGGTGTGAACGGCCGGCCGTAAAGCTCCTGATAGATCCAGCCGAGCACGCGGGCCTCGGCCGTGTAAAGCGTTTCGATCCAGGAACTTGTCAGATAAAGCCGCCGTTCCGTATTGGTGGTCAGCTTCTCTGCATTCTCCATTATCGTCGCGGCCGGGTCCTGCAGTTTGTTCGCGTCGGCGATCTCCTGCTTTGTTTCTTTAGCATCGTGGATGGCCGCGAGTATATCGTTCAGCCAGAGCCCGAGCAGCGGCTCGGAATTGTTTTCCTGCACTGCCTGAAAGACCCCGATCGCAAACCTCGCCTCGGCATTCTCGAAGGGATAGGTCGGAACGCCGTTCGCTTCGTCATCGGCCTGTTTCCAGAAGAAAAGCTCGTTAGACATTTCGTGCCGGATGCGTGCCGTCCGCTCGTCAAAGTTCAGGAACCACTCGATCAGGTCGGCAAGCGAGTTGTTGTCCAAAGCCCCGGAGGCGTCGCGTTTAAGTTTCGGCGGCTCCTGGCCGGCCGCTGTTGCTGCTTCGTTCATTTGTTCTCAAGTTTACACAGTTTCACGGCGCGTTTCATCCATCGGACCGAATTGCAAGTTCGTTGACAAACGCGGTTTTTCAGCCGATACTTAGGGCACCTCAAACTCCCGCGGAGACGCAACTATGGCAACCAGCTACACAACTTGTCCGAACTGCCGAGCCCAAAATCCCGGAACATTCCAGAACTGCTCGAACTGCGGAGCTTTTATGGGCGTAGGCTCGCCAATGCAGCAATCGCCGCAAATGCAGTCGAAGCCCGTCGGTGCCGATAAAAAGATCGCCGCCGGCCTTTGCGGCATCTTGCTCGGCGGCCTCGGCATTCACAAATTTATACTCGGCTATCAGCAGGAAGGCATCATCCTGCTATCGGTCTATCTTATTTCCTTCATCATCGCGATCGTGACCTGCGGCATCGGCACGCCCTTGATCCTGATCCCGACGGTCATCGGCATTGTTGAAGGCATCATCTATCTGACCAAATCTGACGAAGAGTTTGTACAGACCTACGTTATCGGCAAAAAGCCTTGGTTCTAGGTCTTAGGGTCTGAGGATGTTTACCGGATTGATAGAAGAACTCGGCCGCGTCCGCTCGGTCGAACGTCAGGGCGAGAACGCCCGAATTGTTATCGAGGCACACACCGTGGTCGAGGGCACTGCCTCCGGCGATTCGATCGCCGTTAACGGCGTATGCCTTACAGCGCTCGATATAGGCAAAGATTCGTTTGCGGCGGACGTCTCACGCGAAACGCTCGACCGTTCGACGCTCGGCGGGCTCGCGGCGGGCTCACCCGTCAATCTTGAACGAGCGGTTACGCCCGCAACCCGCCTCGGCGGCCACATCGTACAGGGCCACGTCGATGCCCGCGGAGCGTTTCTTGGTGCCGAGAAAAGCGGTGACTTCTGGACCGTCCGGATCGGCTTTCCGCCTGAGATGGCCCGCTATCTGGTATTCAAGGGATCGGTCGCGGTCGAGGGCATCAGCCTAACCGTCGCCTCGCTCACCGATGACCACTTTGAGATCGCCGTCATTCCAAAGACTTGGCAGCTTACCAACCTCTCATCGCTTAAACTCGGTGAACCCGTGAACCTTGAGGCCGACGTCATCGCAAAATACGTCGAGCGGATGATACAGGCACGGGTGCCCGATTCGCGTATAACGATGGAGACGCTCGAAAAGGCCGGCTTTGTTTAGCCCGCCGCGGCGGCTCAAAACGTTATGAGATTCGCCAGATATACATTCGCCATTGCCGGTATCTACGGTATCATTGCCCTCGTCCCGCAATATTTTCTCGAGAAGCAGATCGGCATCGACAGCCCGCCGGCGATCACGCACCCGGAGTATTTCTACGGCTTCATCGGCGTGGCTCTGGCGTTTCAGGTCGTTTTCCTGATCATTTCCAGCGATCCGATCCGCTTTCGCCCGATAATGCCTGCGGCCGTTCTTGAGAAGATCGCTTTCGTTATCCCAACGTTCTACCTTTTTTTCAATGGCCTCGCTCCTTGGCAGATCACGGCCGGAGCCGCCATCGACCTATTGCTCGCGATTCTCTTCGCGATCGCGTTCATTCGCACGCCGAAGCAATAAAAAAGACGGCACCCGAAGATGCCGCCTTTTCTTCTGAATCGCGCCTCTTTACTTCGGCCCACCGGCGAGTTTGCCGATAAGGGTGAAGAGCGGAAGGTACATCGAGATAACGATGCCGCCGATCGTGACGCCGAGGAAGGCGATCAGTACCGGTTCGATCATCGCGAGTAGGTCGGCGATGGCCGAGTCGACCTCTTCTTCGTAGAAGTCGGCGATCTTGCCAAGCATCGAATCAAGAGCACCGGTCTGCTCACCGACGCCGATCATCTGGCCGACCATGTGCGGGAATACCTTGGTCGCCTTGAGCGGATCGACGAAGTTCTCACCGCGTTCAACACCGGCACGAACCTTAAGGATCGCGTCCTCAATAATGACGTTACCCGCCGTCTTGGAAGTGATATCGAGCGACTGCAGGATCGGGACACCCGAGGAAAGCAGGGTAGAAAGGATGCGCGAAAAGCGTGCGACCGCGATTTTTCGTAGCAGCGGGCCGATAATTGGAGCTTTGAGGAGCAGTGAGTCGATCTGCCATCTCCCCTTCTCGGTCTTATAGTAGGCACGGATACCGACCGAGGCGCCGATCAGAAACGCAAGCGTACCGAGCCCGCCCCAACCGGCAAGAAATCCGCTTATCGCCATAACAATCCGCGTCGGGAGCGGAAGTGCCTCGCCCGGACCGAGGAGTCCGATAAAGATCTGCTCGAACTGCGGAATGACGACGATGAGAATAACCGCTATCGCTGCGATAGCTACGAGAATGACCGCCGCCGGGTAGATCGATGCCGAGATGATGCTCCGCTTCAGTTTGACGACCTTCTCGATAAGGGTTGCAAGCCGCTGGAGGATCAGGTCGAGCACACCGCCCGTCTCACCGGCTTCGACCATGTGCGTATAGAGCGGATCAAAGACCTTCGGGTGCTTTTCAAGGGCGGCATAGAGCGTCGAACCTTCTTCGACGTTCTGCCTTACCTGCCGGAGCGTCTCTTTGAAAAAGACGTTGTTCTGCTGCTCGGCCAGAATATCCAAGCACTGAACGAGCGGAAGGCCCGCGTCGATCATCACCGAGAACTGACGTGTAAAGACGGCAAGCTCCTTGGCATTGACCTTTTTTCGCGTGCCGAGCTTGGGTATCGAGATGACCCGGCCCTTCTCGGTCGCCTGCGTCATCACGATCTGCTCGCGGCGGAGCAGCGCCCGAAGTTCGTCCTGGCTTGCTGCTTCGCGTTCACCCGCAACCATCTCGTTTAGGCGGTTTCGTCCTTTATATACAAATGTTGGCATCGCGTTTTCTATGCTCCTTTGGTTTCAGATCCAGTGCGTTATCTTGCGGGCGGCCGCTGGCCGATCGGGCGGCCCTGTGCGTAGGGGCTCGGGTGTCCGTTCGCCGGCATTCCCGGCTTTGCCGCTCCGCCGTAGGATTGGTTCAGGCCCGAACCGCGTTCCAGAAGTTCCTTCAGCTCGTCGGCGTTCGAGGTCCGCTGCATCGCTGCATCGACCGTAATGAGCTTCTTATGCACCAGCGTCGCAAGCGACTGGTTAAATGTCTGCATCCCGAACTTGTCTTGGCCGGTCTGCATCATCGAATAGATCTGGTGGATCTTGTCTTCGCGGATCAGGTTGCGGATGGCCGAGTTCGGCACAAGGATCTCAAGTGCCATGCAGCGTCCGTCGCCTGAGGATTTCGGCAACAGGGCTTGACACATGATCCCTTCAAGCACGAGTGAAAGCTGCGTTCGCACCTGTGCCTGCTGGCTTGCCGGGAAGACGTCGATGATACGGTTAATGGTCGAGTATGCCGAGTTCGTGTGCAGCGTAGCGAACGTCAGGTGGCCGGTTTCCGCGATTCGGAGAGCCATCTCGATCGTTTCAAGGTCGCGCATTTCGCCGACGAGGACGATGTCCGGGTCCTGGCGAAGCGCGGTCCTGAGGGCCGAGGCAAAGGAATGGGTGTCGGCCGCGACCTCACGCTGATTGACCACACAGCTCTTATGGTTGTGAAGAAACTCGATCGGGTCTTCGATGGTCAGGATGTGGTCGTGCCGTTCGCTGTTGATCTTGTCGATCATCGCGGCGAGCGTCGTCGATTTACCCGAACCGGTCGGCCCTGTAACAAGGATCAGCCCGCGAGGCTTGTTGCAAAGGTCCGAGACGACCGGCGGAAGGCCGAGAGCCTCGAAGGTCTTGATCTCGTAGGGGATCGCACGAAAGACCGCGCCGACCGCTCCCTTCTGGTTGAAAAGGTTGGCACGAAACCGCGACATTCCTTTGAGGCCGAATGAAAAGTCGAGCTCGAGGTTCTCTTCAAAGCGGTGCTTCTGGGCATCGGTCAGAACCGAATAAGCTAGCCGCTTGGTGTCCGCAGGCGTCATCGGCGGGAAGCCGTCCAGCGGTCGAAGGTGGCCGTGAACGCGAACCTGCGGGGCCGAGTTGGTCGTCAGGTGAAGGTCGGAACCGCCGAGGTCGGTCATTCGCTTCAACAATTCGGGAAGCGTCACCTGCGATGCAATGTTGTCTGTGGTTTCGATACTCATGATTCTTTGTGTGCGGGCGTATCATGCAGCCGCAAGGTATGGCGGCTTGCGGCTGCACGGTTGGTGTTTGAAGGCGTTCGCTATTCGCGAACTGCGGCCTGCTGCGTACGGCGGGTGCCGCCGCGAAGTGACTGAATCACCTTTTCCGATTCTTCGGCTAGGCGTTCGGCCGAGTCGGTCGCCGAGTTCGTCGCAACGCTGTAAACGCGTCCGCCGGCCTCGGTGAAGTAGAACAGCCGTGAGTGTACGCGGCCGTCGCGGCCCTGCGACTGGGCAACTACGACATAGACCGTGTCGTCGCCGACCTGCTTTTGGTAGTCATTGACGACCCACCCATTCTCCTTGATCATCTTATTGATGACGTCGCGGCGAAGGGCCGTTGTCGGAATGCCGCCAACGGTCTTGTTGTTGAACCGCGACGATGAATCACCCGTAGCCGCACCTACGACCGAGATCGAAGCCGAACCAACGCTCGATCCGCTGTTGCCGGCGACGTCGAACTTCAGTTCGCTCGAATCGGCACTACCGACCGACCAGTTCTTTGGAGCCGGAGCACCCGAGGGCAGCACCGCTGCGGTTTCTTTCGGCTGAGTCTTGCCTGCGGCAACCGCGGCACGGCGTTCCTCTGCAACCTTTCTTGCCTTAGCAAGCCGCATTTGGCGGAGCCTCAGGGCACGACGACGCTGAGCAACCTGCCGCTTGCGGCGTTCCTGGGCACGATAAAGCTGCCACCAGCGCTTCGAATATTTCTTGACACCGCGCCAATACCTTTTCTTTTTCTTCTTGTTCTTATAGCGCTTGGTCTTGACCGCTCCGGCCTCGGCATATTCGGTCGCCAGCGGGATGAATGTCCCGAGCCCGAGCAGTAAAGCTATCGAAATTACGATCGCACGTATTGCCATACTTCCTCCTGTGGTTAAAGCACTGTTTCCTTCACGACCTCATCTATCGTCGTGATCCCTTCTCTGATCTTGCAGAGCCCCGACTCGCGAAGAGTGATCATTCCGAGCTCGATCGCCTTCTTGCGGATCTCGATCGCACTCGCACCGATGATGATCAGCTCGCGGAGCTCATCCGTTACTTCCATTACTTCATATAGGCCGACCCGGCCCTTGAAGCCTGTGTTAAGACAGGTGTCGCAACCGCGGCCTTTATAGAGCCGAAGGTCATCGACCTCACTCGGCGAAAAGCCGATCTCGATAAGCAATTCCTTTGAGACCTCGACCTCTTCCTTGCAGTCCTTGCAGATCCTGCGGATGAGCCGCTGAGCCTGGATTAGGTTGACCGAGGTCGCTACCAAGAAGGGCTCGATGCCCATGTTGACAAGCCGCGAAACGGTCGAAGGAGCGTCGTTCGTGTGAAGCGTCGAGAGCACGAGGTGGCCGGTGAGTGCCGCCTTGATCGCGATCTCGGCTGTTTCGAAGTCGCGAATTTCGCCGACGAGCACGATGTTCGGGTCCTGACGCAGGAAGGAGCGAAGGGCAGCCGCAAAGTTGAGCCCGATCTGTTCCTTCATCTGAACCTGATTGATGCCCTCAAGGTTGAATTCGACCGGGTCCTCGGCCGTCATGATGTTCGTCTCAGAAGTGTTGAGCGACTGAAGTGCGGAATAGAGCGTGTTCGTCTTACCGGAACCGGTCGGGCCTGTGACGAGTACCATTCCGTAGGGATTGGCGATCGCCCGCTTGAACTTCGCAAGGCTCTCGGGCTCGAACCCGAGTTTGGCCATATCAAGCATCAGCTTGTCTTTATCCAGAAGCCGGAGTACGACCTTTTCGCCAAACAGGGTCGGCAGCGTCGAAACGCGGAAGTCGAGTTCGCGTGAACGGTCATCGACCTTTACCTTGATCTTGATGCGGCCGTCCTGCGGCAAACGCTTTTCGGCGATGTCGAGCTTCGCCATGATCTTAAGCCGAGAAATGAGCGCGTCGCGCATCCTCATCGGCGGCTGCATAACGTCGTAGAGAACGCCGTCAATGCGGAACCGGATCCGGAAGAGCTTCTCGTAGCATTCGACGTGGATATCCGAAGCTCCTCGTTTGAGGCTGTCCACCAAGAGCACATTGACCAGACGAACGACCGGTGCATCTTCTGAAGCACGCGCCAGGTCGGCAAGGTTGATCTCTTCATTCGTATCGACGATCTCGAGCTCTTCGCCGTCACCGTGAAATTCAAAATCACCAAGCGAAACGTCGATGTCGGCATCTGAGAGCCGATCCCCGCCTTTGCCGTTCTTTGAGGCCTTTCCGTTACCGTTCTTGCCGTTGCGGCCGCCGGCGACGAAGGACTCGGCAAATGCGGCATCGAAGACATCAATGTCCATCGTGCCGCTGTAATATTTGCCGATCGACATCTGGATCGAAGCCTCAGATGCGATCACCGGTTCGACGTTAAGCCCCGTCATGAACTTGATATCGTCCATGGCAAAGACGTTCGTCGGGTCGGCCATCGCAAGTGTTAGCGTCGCTCCAACCTTCGAGATCGGCAGTACTGTGTATTTGAGAGCGACCTCCTGTGAGATGAGTTTGATAACGTCCGCCTCGATATGAAAGAGATCGAGATTGATGGAGGGCACGCCGTATTGGCGTGAAAGGACGGCCGTTATTACGTCATCGGAGATCATCCCGAGTTTGACTAGGCTGGACCCCAAGCGGCCGCCGTTCGTGCGCTGATAGTCGAGCGCTTCACGAAGCTGCTGGGGCGTCAAGAGGTTCTCGCGGACAAGGATTTCCCCAAGTTTAGCTGACATTTATTTGCGTCGGGTACCTGAAAAAAAGGAAACCGGGTCAGAAGTAGAGGTGAAGAGTCTTTCTTTGACTAATTCAAATGAAGAGACGGCGTTACAACAGTGGAAAACACCGTTGTAAAAAGATAATACGCATTTATTCTGACCGTGTCAAGGCACTTTTTTGACAGAAAACAGGTCAGAATGAATCGGTGTGCCGTTTATCGAGGTCGCCGGAGCTGTTCGATGAAGGAGCGGACGGCGGTTGCCTCAACGCTATCGGGAAAGATCTCAAGAAATTTTTGGTAAAGCTCGATGGCTTCGGCGGCCTTGCCCTGCCGCTCAAGCAGCCGGCCGAGATACTGGAAAACGACCTTTGCATCCGGCGCTCCGGCGAGTTGCTCGATCGCCTTCCGCAGATTCGCTTCCGCAAGCGAGTAGTATTCAAGCGTCGCGGCCAACGAATCTTCGCCTCGCGGCGTTTCGGCACGGTCAGCGTAGAGCATTCCAAGCCCGGTCAAGGCCTCGGGCTGAAATCCCTTCCCATCGGCCAAAGCTCGTTCGAACTCGGCCTCGGCCTTTGCGAAGTCGCCCTCCTCGCGATAAAGTCTGCCGGCGATCGCCGAGATCTCGGGAAGCGTTGGAGCGGCCTTTCTAGCCTCGGCAAGCGACGCCTCGGCCTCGATGAAGTCTCCCGTCTCGATGAGATTCCGCGCCCGTGCAAGATGTGCCTCGACGAAAACCGGCCGCAGCTCGATCGCCTTCTCGAAGAGCTCGATCGCTTCGCGCCGGTCGATCGAAGCCTGCCGCTCGGCGGCCTGAAATGCAAGCTCGGCCGCGTCGTCCGTCCGCTTGAGGGCAACTGCCACCGTTCGTTGCGTCCCGGCTTTGACCGCAACGGGAGCAAAACCCGCCGCCCTTACTCGCACCTCGATCGGAGCTTTCGGCGGAAGCTTGACCGTAAGCTCGCCGTTCGTCCCGGCTGTTCCAAAATAGATATTGTTGAGCCAGATCTTTGCCCCCGGTTCGGTCTTTACCGTCAACGCCGCAGTTGCAACCGAAGTGGTTCGCTGGGCGAGACCGATACCCGCAAACGCGCAAACAAAAAGTCCAAGGGCGACGATCTGCACCGTCCCTTTAAGGATCGCTTTTCTATTGTGCTGGTTCGGTAACCGCATTCTCCTGCTTCTCTTCAACCGCCGAAAGCCCCCGCTTTGGCCAACGTTCCGCAAGTGTCCGGGTGATAGAACGCAGGTCGCGGACGCGCTCGGCCTCAGCAACCTCCGGCCGAAACTTCACCGAAAGCACCGTCTTTTCAGTTGATGCTTCAGCTTCCTCCGAGGTTGTCGGCGGCAGCCACAGGGCGGTCTCCACTGTCGAGTATCTGTCGGTGACCTCCATCGCAAACGCCTCGAGCGGGTCGGTCTTTTTCGTCAGTTCGGTAAGTGCATTGCGCAGCTCTTCAAGCTCTTTGGAACGGTTCTGGTCTACCTCGCTAAGAGCTCGGAGGCCATCAACCAAGCTCGCCTCAAACTCACCGGTGATGTTTTTGAATTCCGAAGGTGACACGTTCATCTTGTAGATCTTCATATCCAAAGATGAAAGGCCAAACTCGTTCTTCACACGCCGGAGCCGCTGCTCTTCTTCGAATGATATGGGAGCACCGAAGGCGTAGATCTTCAGCAATCGTCGGCCGTCCTCTTCCGATAGGGTCCAGCGGAAGGCTTGACGGTCGTCTTTCCTGAACTCGGCATTGATCAGATTGCGGATGCCGCGCTCCGTCTGAAGCCGGTCAAGCACGCCCCACATTATCAATCCGCTCGGGATGGTCACAATAACGGCAAATGCGATCACGGTCTGCCGCACTCGAGCCCCTTGCTCTTCATTGAGCTTTGCTTTTTTAGGGAATCTTAGCCAAAGGGCAAGCAAGTATGTCGCAAGCGAGATAAAGAATGCGTTTATGAAAAAGAGATAGAGAGCCCCAAGAAATGTCGTCCAGTCACCGGTCGCAAGCCCGAAACCGGCGGTACAGACCGGAGGCATTAACGCGGTCGCGATAGCCACGCCGGGAATGGCATTTGTCTTTCGCTTACGCGAGCCGGCAACGACACCGGCCACTCCGCCGAAGAACGCTACCCCGATGTCGAGGATCGTCGGAGTTGTCCGGGCGCTGAGTTCGGAGGTCATTTCTGCAAAGGGCGAGATGAGAAAATAGATAATGCTCGTCAGTAACGAGACGAACGTCGCAATGCCCAGACTGCCGACCGAGGTCTTCAGGAGCTGACGGTCAAGCGTTGCGACGCTAAGCCCGACTCCGAGTATCGGCGACATCAGCGGCGAGATGAGCATCGCCCCGATGATCACCGCCGTCGAATTCACGTCAAGCCCGATAGAGGCAAGCAAGGCCGAACAAACCAGCAGCCACGTATTCGCCCCGCGGAGCTTTACGTTTTCGCAGATCTCCTCGATGGTTCCACCGACGTCCGTGCCGCCGCGGATCGAGAGCAGAAAACGCAGATAGCGGAACCACCGCGTCAGCAGTCCCGGTGCCTTTTTCTCATCCGATCCTTGTGAATTCTCCTCTGACATCGTGCTCCTCAAACGGATCCGGAATACCGTCCTTATTCTTATCCTCGGCAAAGAAATGCTTTATCAGCGGCGGTGCAATAAGCGTGGTCGCAACCGCCATAAAAAGAACCGCAGCGAAGAACTTGTCCGTAATGACAGCGAGCCCGAGCCCGATCTGTGCGACGACGATGCCGACCTCACCCCGCGGGATCATTCCGACGCCGACCTGCGCCATTTCTCGCCGCGAGAGGCCCCAGGCTCCGAGCCCGCAACCGATGAATTTGGTGATGCATGCAAAGAACGTGATGACCACGGCAAGGGCGACCACCTCCCATTCCTTGAAGACCGCAAGGTTAAGCTGCATCCCGATATTGACCAAGAAGAACGGCACCAGGAACTCGGTCACGCCTGAGGTCAGCTTGTGCATCCCATGGTTCTCCTCGGTCGGTTCGGCAAGGGCCATACCGGCAAGAAATGCGCCGATGATCGCCGCGACACCTACGTACATCGAGGCGACCGAAAGCCCGAGGCACAAGATCAGGCCGGTATTGAAGAAGGGTTTATCGAGCCTCAGTGCCGCGACCCGCGGTGCGAGCCGCTTCATCGCATGCGAGCCGATCGTCGCGACAAGTGCGGTAAACCCGATCGCCAGCAGGGCAGTTTTGCCGAGTTCGACGTAGTTGACCTGTCCGGTACTAACTGCAGAGACGACCGAAAGTATGATAAGCCCGAGTATGTCGTCAATGACCGCTGCGCCGAGAATGATCTTCGAGGTTCGCTTATCGAGCAGGCCGAGCCCGCCGAGCACACGCGCTGTAATCCCGACCGAGGTCGCTACAAGTGCCGCCCCGATGAACATCGCCTCAACGAACGAGCCGTCCCAAGCCATCGCGATCAGATAACCGGCGATAAAGGGCAGAATGACACCGAGCGTTCCGACAAGAAATGCCTTTTTCCCGACGCGAAGTATTGACTGCGGCTTCGTCTCAAGCCCGACCATGAAAAGCAGAAAAATCACGCCGATCTCAGCAACGATACCGATGATCTCGGACGGCTGCACCCAGCCGAGAACGCTCGGTCCGATGATGACGCCGGCCAGGATCTCACCGACGACGGCCGGCTGCTTTAGCCGCTCAAATATCTCCGCCATCACCTTCGCGGCGGCGATCATGATAAAGAGCGCAAGTAGAACCTGCGCGTGCTCAACGGCTGCTCCTAAGACAAGTGGCATGCTGCGGTAAGTTTACTCCCGGAAAAAACTCAAGTGGAAATTCTAACAGCAGACGACCCGAGCGCAAGACCGCCCGGCGGACGAACCGCCGAAATTCGCTTGATTTTTTCGCGGTACAACCTATACTCTTATCTTTCAGGCTGGGTAGCTCAGATGGTTAGAGCGTGGGATTCATAACCCCAAGGTCGGGAGTTCGATCCTCCCCCCCGCCACCACAAATTAAATGAGAGGCTGCCTGAGTGCATATTCAGGCGGCCTCTTTTTCTATCTCATCACGGCAAGGGTCAGCGTCTTGCGGGTTTGGGGGTGATGGTGCCGGTATCAGAGATCTCCGGGGCGTTTGGGCCAAAGTCGTTGAGCGAGAGCGAGCGGACCTTGCGGATCGCGTCCCCCGTCCGGTCGAGCACGGGGATGCCGCGGCCTTCCTGGCGGCCGGCGTGGATCTTGCCGGAAATAAACCGGCCATCGCGGTCAAGTTCGGTTTCGAGGATTGCCGTAAGGGCCGTTTCGGCCTCGAGCCGGAACCAGCCATAAGTGGCAAAGTTGCCGAGCGAATAGGCGATAAGGCGGTCTTTATAGACCTCGATGCCGCGGAGCACGTGCGGCCCGTGGCCGAGCACAAGGTCGGCACCGGCATCGATAACGGTGCGGGAAAAGAGCGGCAGGTTTCCGCGCTTTTCGCCAAAGTACATCTCGGTCCGGTTCGGGACGTTCTGATTGGCCGTGCCCTCGGCTCCCCCGTGGAATGAAACGACGACGATGTCGGCTTTCTTGTCCGCCTCGGTCACGAGCCGGCGGGCGGTGACGAGGTCGTTGACGTTCGGGACGATCGAGTTGTGGGCAAATCCGATGAAGGCGACAGTCAGCCCATTTACTTCGAGGTACGCGGTCGAGTGTTTCAGGCGGTCGCTGCCAGCGTGTTTCAGGCCCAGAGCGTCGAGCGTTTTCCGTGTATCGGCGATTCCTGATAGGCCAAAGTCGAGCGAGTGATTATTCGCGAGACTCAGCACATCAAATCCCGCTTCTTTCAAATACTTTCCATAGCGGGTCGGCATCCGGAAAGCGTAACAGCGAATCGGCTCGTTCGGCTTCGGCGGGCGGCATTTTTCCGATTCGCCGCCATCGGTCATCGGCCCCTCAAGGTTACCGAAAGCGATATCCGCGGCCGAGAGAAGTGGTGTTACTTCCTTGAGCAGATCGGCACCGTCGTTCGGCGGCATTCGCGTGTCATTCGGAAAGGGTGAGCCAAGCATTATGTCGCCGACGGCAGCGATAGTGATGGTGTCTTTTACCTGCGGCGTTGGCGTTGCCTGCACCTCTGCAAAGCGAGACGGCTCGAGTGTGACAGCTGGTGCCGATTCGCAAGCTGTTAGAGCTCCCAACCAAGTAGCTAGGGCCGCAAAACCAAGGGCAATGTAAACCGTATTGACCATCTGCTCCGGGGAAACGAAGGCGGCCGACCGCCCTCACTCAAATTAAGATGCCCGTTCGGCCTCAGGCCGTTGCAGGCGCAAGTTTCTCCGAAACCTCGGGCTCGCTCGCCGCAGAGATCTCATCGGTATCGGCAGAGAGGCAGCGGTCTACGATCTGCTTCTGTTCGAGTTCGTGGATCGTGTAAGACCCGGTCGCCGGCGAGGCTGAAGCAACGCGGCCGATGTAACGGAGATTGCGGCCATCGGCGAGAAGGCTTCGCAGCCGCGGTTCGACGAACGTCCAGCCGCCCATGTTCTGCGGTTCTTCCTGGGCCCAAACGATGGCCTTCGCGTTCGGGTACGAGGCAAGCGTTTCCGTTATCGCCGCCGACGGGAAGGGATAGAACTGCTCAAGCCGGACGAGTGCGACACGGCCATCGTTCGCTTCTTCGCGGCCGGCCTGCAGGTCGTAGAAGACCTTGCCGGAGCTAATGACGACGCGGGTGACCTTCGAGCGATCCTCGATTGCCGCATCATCGAGCACCGGACGAAAGCCGCCATTGGTCAAATCATCGATCTGCGACGAAGCAGCCGGAAGCCGGAGCAAGCTCTTCGGCGTCATAACGACCAGCGGGCGAACGCTGTCGCTCTTGACCTGCCGCCGGAGCATATGGAAATACTGTGCCGGTGTGGTCGGGTAGCAGACCTGCAGATTGTTCTCGGCACAAAGCTGCAGAAAGCGCTCGAGCCGAGCGGAGGAGTGCTCCGGCCCCTGGCCCTCGTAGCCATGCGGAAGCAGCATCACGAGCCGGCACTTCTGTCCCCATTTGTCCTCGGACGCCGCGATGTATTGGTCGATGATGACCTGCGCTCCATTGGCGAAGTCGCCGAACTGAGCTTCCCACATCACAAGGGCGTTCTTAGCCTTGACAGCATAGCCGTATTCAAAGCCGAGAACGGCGTTCTCTGAAAGTGAGCTGTCAAAAACCTGAAACCGGGCTTGCGGGTCGGCGTCGCTGCGGATATCGCCGAGCGGCGACCAAAGGTCACCGGTGTTGGTGTCGTACATTAGGGCGTGCCGCTGCGAGAATGTGCCACGGCCGGAGTCCTGTCCGCTGAGGCGGACGCGGTGGCCTTCCTTGACGAGCGAACCGAACGCCATCGCCTCGCCGAACGCCCAATCCATCGGCACTTCGCCCGTGCCCATCTTGGCACGCCTACCAAGCTGGCCGACCATCTTCGGGTTGATCGAAAAGCCATCGGGGATAAGCGTGATCTTTTCGGCGATCTCACTGAGCACCTCGCGAGCGGCGCCGGTCTCGATGACGGCCGAGCCATCCTCTTCGGCCGGATGCGGCGGGAGCTCGGTCCGCTTCTTTGTCCCGCCCGCGATACCCTTGGCGCGTTCGAGAATGCCCTCGTACTTGGCAACGATCTGGCCGGTCATTTCGGCAAGTTCCTCAGCCGTTATCACGCCCTCGCGGATAAGGTGCTCGGCGTACAGGTGCCGTACGCCCGGATGAGCCTTGACGCGAGCATACATCAGCGGCTGCGTGTAGCTCGGCTCGTCGCCCTCGTTATGGCCAAGCCGGCGGAAGCCGACCAAATCAAGCACGACGTCCTTGTTGTATTCCTGGCGATAATCGAGTGCGATCTGCGTTACGCGATAGGCCGCCTCCGGGTCGTCGCCGTTGATGTGGAAGATCGGCGTCTGCGTGATCTGTGCGGCGTCGGTCGAATAGATCGAGCTGCGGCTCGCCTCGGGCGAGGTCGTAAAGCCGATCTGGTTATTGATCACGATATGTATCGTGCCGCCGGTGCGGTATCCGCGGAGGCTTGCGAGCTGGAGCGTTTCCATCACGATGCCCTGGCCCGCAAATGCCGCGTCGCCATGGAGCAGCACAGGCAGGATACGGTCGTGAACGGCGTCGCGTTCGCGTGCGTCTGCCTCTGCGCCGCCAAGAAGCTGATCCTGGCGGGCACGAGCCATTCCCTCGACGACCGGATCGACGAACTCCAGGTGCGATGGGTTACAAGCGAGTTCGATCTGGATCTCTTTGCCGGACTTCGCTTTCCGTTTGCCGATGGCCCCTTGGTGATACTTCACGTCGCCCTCATCGGCCGGGAAGCTCGGGTGCGAACTTCCTTCAAAGATCGTGAAGATCCGCTCGGCGAGGTCGCCCGTATGGACGTCGCCGACGATATTCGATAGAACGTTCAGCCGGCCGCGGTGGGCCATTCCCATAAAGATCTCGTCAACGCCGCGGTCAGAAGCGCTTTCGACCAATTGGTCGAGCATCGGGATAACGGTCTCGCAACCCTCAAGCGAGAAGCGCTTTTGCCCGAGATATTTTTTGTGCAGAAATTGCTCGAACTGTTCGGCCTCGATGAGCCGAAGCAGAAGCTCCTTTCTGATCTCAGGAGCGAGCGGTTCGGTATCGACGAAATGCTGGCGTATCTGCCGCCGTATCCATTCCTTCTCTTCCTTGCTTTGAATGTGGCGGTACTCGGTGCCGACCTTGCCGCAATAAGCACGGCGAAGTATCTCGAGAATGCGGCGGAGCGTCAGTGTCTTTTCGCCGTGGAGACCGCCCGTGATGAATTCGCGGTCGAGGTCCCAGATGGTCAAGCCAAAGTTCTCAAGCTCAAGCTCCTCGGCACTGTAAGGCGCCATATCGAGCGGATCAACGTCTGCGAGCAAGTGGCCGCGGGTGCGGTAGGCATTGATGAGCTGCAACACGTTCGCCTGCTTCTCGGTCTGTTCGGCGATGCGGTCGCCGCCGAAGAGAGCGGGGTTGAAGTCCTCGGACCAACGCATCGGCGGTATCTTGATCTCGAGCTCGGCAAAGACCTTGTCGTAGAAGCCTTCCTGCCCGACGAGCAGCTTATGGATCTTTGCGAGGAAGAAACCGCTCTCCGCACCCTGAATGACACGATGGTCGTAGGTGCTGGTCAGCGTCATCGTCTTGCTGATACCGATCTGCGAAAGTGCGGCCTCTGTCATCGCCTGATATTCGGCCGGATATTCGATGGCACCGGTCGCGATGATGGCGCTCTGGCCGGCCATCAGCCGCGGGTTCGAGGCAACGGTGCCGATGGTTCCGGGATTGGTCAGCGAGATGGTCGTGCCCTGAAAGTCGGCGATCTCAAGCTTGCCATCGCGGGCCTTTGCGACCTGTTCGTTATAGGCGTCAAGGAACTGGCGGAAGGTCATCCGTTCGCAGCCCTTGATGTTCGGGACAAGCAGGCTCCGAGAGCCATCTTTCTTTTCAATATCGATGGCGATGCCGAGATTGATGCTATCGTTCTCGACCCGCGAAGGAGCTCCCTCAACAACGGCAAAGCCCTTGTTCATCTGCGGATATTCCTTGGCCGACTGGACGATCGCCCAGGCGATGAGGTGTGTGAACGAGACTTTGCCCTTGCCGCGTGACTTTAGCTGCTCATTGATGACGCGGCGGTTCTCCTCAAGCAGCTTGACCGGAACGTCGCGGAAGCTCGTCGCCGTTGGAACCGAAAGGCTCTGCTCCATGTTCTCGACGATCTTTTTTGCCGGGCCGATGATGGCCTTGGTCTCAACGCCGGCCGGTGCGGGCGGGGCTGAAGAAACCGGCTTGGCGGCGGGTTCGGGCTTTACGGCGGGAGTCGGTTTTGCCTCTTCGGCAGGCCGTGCCGGAGAGTCGGGGTCGGGCCTTCCGCCGGCCAAAAGCTCGCCGAAATAGTTCTGCCATGATTCATCCACCGAGCCGGCGTCATTCTTATAACGCTCAAGCAGGGCCTCAACGTAGCTGGCATTTGCCCCAAAGTTCTCCGTTATGAATTCCGAGATGTTCGTGATCTTGTCGCTCACAGTATTTACTTCCTCAAAAGCTTATATAAAAGGCACCAAAGGTAAACTTTAATTTTAACCGAAAGAACGCAAAAAGATAAGGACCGCATCACTTGCGGGCACGGATGACGGGATTATCGATATTGATGTCGATATCGACCGGGACGACACGTTTGTGATGTATACCGTATCGCTTGAAGCGGCCGAAAACAAAAACGCGGCCGCGAACCCGCCACTTCGGCTGCGAGTCGCGCATCTCATGCCAGGCTGCCTGTACGAGCCTGTGTGCAGGAACGAAGATCGTGACTGGCGACGGCAGCAATACCTTTTCGCCTTTCCGAAAACGAAACTCAGTCCGAAATTCATCGACCGTGACCGGGATGCCGTTCACGGTCATCTCGGAAAACGTAATGAAATCGACACGGCCGCTGTGCGGCAAGGCGGAAAGCTCGATCGGCATTTCGAAGCTCACGCCGGTCAGCGAGATCTCTTTTAGCGCGACCTGTTCGGGATCGATGCGGCTCGCGACCATTGGTGAGGACGCGTCGGTTGGCCCGGCGGTTTCGCGGACGGTGACGATCTGTTTATGGACCTTGTACCCACGGATGCGGTCCGGAAGTTCCTGTGCGGAGGCGATAGCGGCCGCAAACAGGCAAGCGACGACCAACGCCGCGGCCCGATAGTGACACAAGAACCAGAAACTGCCGGTGCCCGTTCGCATTGTTTTCTCAGGGGTTCGAGGCCGTCTTGGATTCTGATGCCGGAGCAGGTTCCTTTGCGGATTTTGATTCGAGGTCGAGCCGAATGGCATCGAGAAGGCCATTTATGAACTGGGTTGCTTCGTACGAAGAAAACGTGCGGGCGATCTCAAGTGCTTCGTTGATAACGACAGTATGCGGCGTGTCCTCGTAGAGAAATTCATAGACCGCAAGGCGGAGTATGTTGCGGTCAACAACTGCCATTCGCTCGAGCCGCCAGTGCTCAGCCCGCGACATTATGGTCTTATCGATCGCTTCGAGATTTTTGAGCGTGCCGGTAACTATACGGTCGGCGAACTGCCGCGGTTGGATCGATTCGGCGGCGAGCTTTTCGACCGCGGAAAGACCTGTGGTGGCAAGTGCTTCGAAGTGCTTTTCCGC
>ERZ1066135.307-NODE-307-length-34293-cov-7.411677_pt1 | contig 34293 bp, 32 predicted proteins | sample MGYA00382782_ERZ1066135 | MGnify/ENA primary metagenome ERZ1066135 (study PRJEB33369, sample SAMEA5778365) | biofilm metagenome | biome: Industrial cooling water; feature: Water cooling tower basin; material: Biofilm | place: United Arab Emirates | collected... | reverse complement strand
TTGCTGGCCTTCGTGCGGCAGGGCGACGCGGACCGGATCCCGGTGGACCTCAACCAGCTGGTGCGCGACACGGTGGAGTTGCGGGCGCATTTCCTGCGCGCGCAGGAGATCGCCCTGACGTTGCAGCTCGCGGAGGAGGCGGTCTCGGTGCTCGGGGATCCGGCGTCGCTCCAGCAGGTGCTCGTCAACCTGCTCACCAATGCGGAGCATGCGGTGGTCCAGGGGGCGCCCCCCCGGCGCATCGTGATCGCGACCGAGGTGTCGGGGTCGACCATCCGCTGCACGGTGAGTGACTCGGGTGTGGGGATCCCGGCCGATCAGTTGGAGCGCATCTTCAACCCGTTCCACACCACCAAGCCGCGCGGGCTGGGGACGGGGCTGGGGTTGTCGATCAGCAATGGGATCATCCGCGAACACCAGGGGACCCTGACCGTGCGATCCGGCGTCGCGGAGGGCAGTACATTTGTCATCGAACTGCCGGCGCGCACGGACCCTCCCGCCTGATCCATGGCCAACATCCTCATCATCGACGACGAAGCCTCGATCACGGCCGCGTTCGCGACCTTCTTCCGGCAGCACGGCGCGCACACGGTCGTCGAGGCACACAGCGCCGAGGAGGGGATCGCGGCGTGGCGGCGGACCCGCCCGGACCTCACGTTGCTCGATGTGCGGCTGCCCGACGCGACGGGCTTCGACGTCCTCGATGCGCTGCGGGAGCACGATCCCGTCGTCATCATGATCACCGCCTTCGGCGATGTCCCGATGGCGGTGCGCGCCCTGCAGTCGGGCGCGGAGAACTTCCTGACGAAGCCGGTGGACCTGGCCCTGCTCCGGCTCGCGGCCGAGCGCGGGCTGGAGAAGTCGGCGCTGCGTCGCCTGAACCGTCTCGTGTCGGATCGGCGCGGTGATCAGCGCATGGTGCTCGGGGCGTCACCGGTCATGCGCGAGATCGCAGGGCAGATCGAGTTGCTGGCGCAGAACGACCGGACGGTCGGGCTCTTGCTCGGGGAGAGTGGCACGGGCAAGGGGCGGGTCGCGGAGTACATCCATGCGACGGGCCCACGCGCGACCCGGCCCTTCGTGGACGTGAATTGCGGGGCGGTGAACGCGGACACGCTCGATATCGAACTGTTCGGGGACGAACGGGGCGGGGTGGCGCGGCCCGGGCTGATCGAGACCGCGGCGGGCGGCACGTTGTTCCTCGACGAGATCGGGGACCTCGACGCGCAGTTGCAGCCCAAGATCGTGCGGGTCCTCGAGGGGCGCGGACTGCGCCGGGTCGGCGGGACGGCGGAGTATGCGTCGGATGTGCGGATCATCGCGGCGTCGAGCCGCGATCTTGCGGCCGCGGTCTCGGACGGGCGCTTCCGTGAGGACCTCTTCTACCGCCTGAGCATCCTGCCGGTCACGCTGCTGCCATTGCGGGCGCGCTCGCACGAGGATCTGGTCGAGCTGGTGGGCGCGATCCTGCGCGAGCTGTCGGCGCAGATCGGCGGTGCTCCGCCGCGCATCGCCGACGCGGCGCTGGAGCACCTGCTCCGCTACGCGTGGCCGGGCAACGTCCGCGAGCTCCGCAACGTGCTCGAGCGCGCGATGCTGCTCGCGCGTGGCGCCAAAGGCCTCGCGGTCGAGCATCTCCCGCAGGAGGTCCGCTCGGCCACGGGGGCGCAGGTCGAGCACCATGTGCCGAAGTCCCTCGAGGATGTGGAGCGCGCGCACATCGAACGGACCCTGCGCGCGCACGACTTCAACCGCACGCATGCCGCCAAGGAACTCGGCATCTCGCGTGCGACGCTGATCAAGAAGATCCAGCAGTACCATCTCGCCAAGGGGGGACGATGAGTGACGCTGCACCGTCCGTGACCGACCGCATCCTCTGTACCGCCTGCGGCGAGGAGGCGCGTGCGTCCGAGGGCTATCCCTGTGCGACGTGCGGGGGCTTCGTGTGCGTTCGCTGTTCGTTGCGGGGCGTGGTCAACTGCCGCCGCTGCGAGCCCGTGCCGGCGGCCCCCGCCCCGCCCCCGCCGGGGCCGCGCATCCGCGGTATCTGACGCGGTCACACCCGAGCCAGGCGGCCGCGCGCCCGGTGTGGTGGCGCGCCGTCGACGGGATCAGGAGAAGAGGCCGCTGACCGGTGGGGCCATGGCGGGTGCGCCCGCGCGCACATGCAGCGGCGCCTCGCCCTGCGGTTCGCCGTCCACGAGCACTCGCAGCACGTGTGTGCCGACGGCGGCGATCGGCAGGTCCAGACTCATGAGCAGCGGAAAGTCCATCTCGATGGCGTCCGACGGTGGGGCGCCGATGTCCAGGTCCCCGCGTGAGGACCAGAGCTCGCGCCCGTCCGGCCCACGCCAGGCCAGCAGCAACTCGTGGCGGCCGACCTCGTCGACCGTGCCCTTGAGTCGCATGACGACCGTCGCGCGTGGGTGCAGCGTGGGCAGCGCCCCCACTTGGAGCGCATCGAAGACCCCCAAGATGTTGAGCTTTCCTTCGACAGAGACGTTGGCGGCGTCGGCGAGCAGGACAAAGGCGAGTTGCATGGATCCGGGGGTCAGGGGCGATGGCGAAAGCTACCGGACTGACCGCGCGCCCGGGCACCATTCCCACCACCATTAGATTCCTTGCTATATGTCAGCCGTCTCCGACGCCCCACGCGACCCCGGGGCGCCGGCGGATCCACGCGCATCCACGCTCGGGGCCGCCTCCGCGTTCCACCTGACCTCGACCGACGCCATGCTCCTGCTGATGGCGACGATCTGGGGCGTCAACTTCAGCGTGATGAAGTTCGGCGCGGCGGCCTTCACGCCCGAGGCGTTCAACGCCCTGCGCGTCACGCTGGCGGCACTCGCGCTCGGCGGCATCGCGTTCACGCGTGTGGCGGGTCGGCCCTCCGCCGCCGATGCCAAGCGCCTGATGCTGCTCGGGTTGCTGGGGCACGCCATCTACCAGTTCCTGTTCCTCAACGGGCTGCACCGGGCGCGTGCCGGCACCGCCGCGCTGGTGATCGCCGGCACCCCCGCGCTGATCGCGATCCTGCTGCAGGTCACCGGCCACGAACGCATCACGCGCCGCGCGGCGGTGGGGATCGCGCTGTCGCTGACCGGCATCGCGCTCGTCGTCTCGGCGGCGGCCGCGCCGAATGCGCCCGATGATTCGCCGCTCGGCCTGGTGTTGGTGCTGGGGGCGTCGATGTGCTGGGCCTTCTACACGCTCGGGCTGCGCCCCCTCACGCATCGCGTGGATGGCGTGCAGATGGCCGCGTGGACGGTGTTCGGTGCGGTGATCCCGATGATCCTCATGGGCCTGCCGTCGCTGCTCGAGACCGACTTCCGCACCGTCTCGCTCACGGCCTGGGGGGCGGTGTGCTACTCGGCGTTCCTGGCCTTCGTGGTGGCCTACCTGATCTGGTATCGCGGGGTGCGTGTGCTGGGCCCGGTCCGCACGGCGATGTACGCGAACCTGCAACCCATCATTGCGCTGGGAGTCGCGTGGGTCGTGCTGCACGAGCGGCCGACCGCGGTGCAGTTCGTCGGCGCGGCCTGCGTGGTGGGCGGCGTTTACCTGTCGCGCCGATGAAGGTTGCGCTCTTCGACATCGACGGCACGCTGCTGTCGGCGCGCGGCGCAGGGCGCAAGGCCATGGAGGCCGCACTCCTCGACGCGTTCGGCACCGTGGGGCCCGCCGCGTACCGCTACGACGGCAAGACCGACCGCCAGATCGTGCGCGACCTGATGAGGGCGTCGGGCTTCGAGGATGCGCAGATCGACGCGCGACTGCCGGGGGTGCTGGCCGCCTATCTCGAGGGCTTGCACGACGAATTGCGGGAGGTTGGCCGCGTGCAGGTGCATGCCGGGATCCACGCGGTCCTGGACGCGCTCGAGGGACGCGACGACGTGGTCCTCGGGCTGCTGACGGGCAACATCGTCGAGGGGGCCGCCGCGAAGCTCACGGCGGCGTCGCTGGCCTTCCAGCGGTTCCGGGTCGGCGCGTACGGGAGCGACCATGAGCGGCGCGCCGCGCTCCCAGCCGTGGCACAGCACCGTGCGACGGCGCTGCTCGGGCACCATGTGGCCGGTGATGCGCTCGTGATCATCGGCGATACGCCACACGATCTCACCTGCGGTGCGGAGGTCGGCGCGCGCGCGATCGGCGTCGCGACGGGTGGCTATTCGCTCGACGACCTCGCACCGTACCCGGCCGCCGCACTGTTCGCCGATCTCACCGACACCGCCCGCGTCGTGGAGGCGATCCTCGATGCCTGAGCGCCACGATCCCTTCGCCGTGCCCGAGCTGACCCGCGGGCTGCGGAGCTTCGCGCTGCCCAGCGCGTTGGGCTCGGACCATGCGCGATACTTCGCGCCGCTGCTGGAGGCGCGGCGCGCGGCGCATCGCGCGGTCCTGTGGTCGGGACGGGTGGCGGCGTTCGATGCCGCGCGGCTGAAGGTCGCGTGGGACGCGATGCTCGCCGCGCTGGCCGCCGACCGCTTCCCTCGCGACGGGGGCGACCAGCGCGCGCTGATCGCCGAGCTCGAGGAGTGCACCGCCGGCGTCTACGAGGCGCTCCGCGCGCTCGAGGTCGCCGCGACGGCGGTGCGACGGGCGGTGGACGACGATGAGCGGGCCGGCCCGTGGGCCGAGTGGACGGCGATTCTCCTGCGCCTCTTCCAGGCCGCCGACTCCGGGTGGAGCGCCATCCTCGCGCCGCTCGCCGACTCGCGCGGAGCCGCCGGCAGGCGGTGGCGGGCGCTCCTACATCGCGCCGCCAGCCCCAGCGGGCACTGAGCACGCGGCGCGGCCCCCTTGCGTCCGACGACCAGAGTCGCGGTATTCCTCTGGTGCGCGAGCCGTCGCGGCTCCGAGAATCCAGTCCCTACACGAGGCAATATCCTCTATGCGCAACATCATGGCATCCGTGCTGCTGGCCGTCATCGCGTCGGCGTGCGGCGACGACGATCCGTCAGGCCCGAGCTCGAACGTGGACGGCCTGCGTCTGGAGGCCCAGGTCGCACAGCTGACGTCGGGCAGTGCCTTCTTCTCGGCCGTGGTGACCGTGACCAACACCACGGGCGTGAGCATCACGCGGAACCTGTCGCTGGCGTGCCCGATCGGCATCCAGTTGCTCGCTGTGCAGGGCGGTGCCTCCGTGTACGATGAGTCCGAGCGTGAATGCGGCGCGACGACCAACGCCGTGACGATCGCCGCGGGGCAGTCCGTGACCCTCACGTCGGGGACGCGCTATATCCCGACCCTGTTGGAGACCGTCTCGCCCAACACGTACCGTGCGCGCGCGCTCGTGCGCTTCGAGGCCGGCGACATCGCGCTCGTCGAAGCGGGCACCTTCCGGCTTCCGGCCTGTCGCGCCGAAGGGATCGGCACCACCTGCGACTGACGCGGCGGTCTTGCCCTACGCCGCGCGCCGGGGAGCGGGCGCGCGGCGCATCTGCATCCACACGACGCCCCCGATGAGGAAGGCGATGGCGATCAATTGCGCCATCGTCAGCACGCCGAAGAAGCGGTCGTCCTTGGCGCGGAAGAACTCGATGATGAAGCGCTCGGCGCCGGCGAGCACGCAATAGAGGCCGAAGAGCCAGCCCTCCGCGTGCTTGTGATCGCGGAAGCGCCAGAGCACCCCGAACATCAGCATCGCGAGCGCGACCTGGTACAGCTGGGTCGGGTGCACCGCGATCACCGTCGCGGGATCGGTGCCCGGTGGGAACGTCACGCCGAAGGCCTGCTCCATCACGGCGGCCGTCGAGGGCGGGGCACCCTCGGGGAAGGCGACCGCGAGCGGTCCGTCCCAGGGAAGCCCGTAGTCGTCACCGACCGTCCAGCAGCCCGTGCGGCCCACCGCGTACGCGGCCGCCAGGCCCGGGGCGACCGCGTCGCTCACCTGCGGGAAGGTCATGCGCCGTGCGCGGATCACCAGATACGTCGCGAGGATGCCGCCGACGAGCCCACCCCAGAAGACGAAGCCGCCGCGGCTGAACAGATCGCCGAAGTCGCGGGTGAGCCCGACATAGTAGAGCTTCGCGCCGCCGATCCCGCCGATCACCGCCGCGACCGTGATGTCGCCCATGGGCGACGGGTCATAGCCCCGGCGCGCCAGCAGGGTCTCGGCGATCATCTGCGCGATCACGAACGACATGACCATCGCGATGCCGAAGCCCGTGATCTGCAGCGGTCCGAGCGCGTAGGCGAAGGGGTGGTGAATGATGGGGTCCACAGGGTCCAGGGTCAGGCGGCGAGTCCGGGCAAGGGACGCGCTGCGTGCGCGTTGAGGTCGGGACCGGCGAGGTCGCCGATCCCCAAACGATACACTGCGGCGCGGGCGATCATCGCCGCGTTGTCGGTGGCCAGGCGGGGCGACGGGGCGTGGACGACGGCGCCGACCTGTGCCGCGCGCGTCCGCATCGCGGTGACCAGCGCCCGGTTGCAGGCCACACCGCCGCCGAGCACGATGCGCCGCCGGCCGTGCAGACGCGCGGCGCGCACGGTCTTCTCGACCAGCGTGCCGATCAGCGCGTCCTGGAATCCCCGCGCGATGTCGGCGCGGCGGGCGTCCAACGTGTCACCCGCGTCCTGCGTCGCACGCCGCACCGCCGTCTTGAGCCCGCTGAACGACACATCGAAGTAGTCCGCGTCACCCGGGCGCTGACCGCTGTGCAGCATCGGCTTCGAGAAGCGGAAGGCCGCCGGGTCGCCGTCCCGTGCGAGACGTTCCACCGCCGGCCCGCCGGGGTAGCCGAGCCCGAGCAGTTTGCCGACCTTGTCGAAGGCCTCGCCGGCCGCGTCGTCGCGCGTGCGTCCCAGCAGCTGATAGCGGCCCCACGCGGGCACATCCATCAGCAACGTGTGCCCGCCCGAGACCAGCAGCGCCGTGAAGGGCGGCTCGGCGTCGGGGTCCTCGAGCGACTGCGCGAAGAGGTGACCCTCCAAGTGGTGCACCGCGACCAGCGGGAGTCCGCACGACAGCGCGAGCCCCTTGGCATAGCTCACGCCCACCAACAGTGCACCCACCAAGCCCGGGGCGTAGGTCACGCCGATCGCATCGAGGTCGCCGAGGCCGACCCCGGCGTCGCGCAGGGCCTGCTGCACCACGGGATCGATGGCGGTGAGATGGGCGCGCGAGGCCAGCTCGGGCACCACACCGCCGAAGATGCGATGCACATCCTGCGAGAGGATCACCAGCGAGCGGATCTGGACGCTCCCGTCCCGCTGTTCCACCACGGACGCCGAGGTCTCGTCGCAGGAGGTCTCGATGCCGAGGACCAAGGTCACGGTGCCAGGCCCTCAGGGCACCGATTCGGACAGGAGCTGCTCGACCAGCGCGCGGATCGTCGGCGCATCCCACTCGCGGCCGCCGATCTCCTTGTAGCGGATCACGCCGTCCTTGCCGATCAGGAAGGTCTCGGGCACGCCCACCGTCATATAGTTGCGCTGGATCGCGCCCGGCGGGTCGTAGAGCACATCGAAGTTCAGCGCGTACTCGGTGGTGAACGCGCGGATCGCCTGCTCCATGCCGGGCGCGTCGACCGACACCGCGACCACCTGCAGGCCGCGATCCTTGTACTGGTCGTACAAGCGCTGGATCGACGGCATCTCGGTGCGGCAGGGGATGCAATACGTGGCCCACACGTTCAGCAGGGTGACCTTGCCCTTGTAGGCCTCCAGGGTCACCGGCGCGGCGGCCTGTGTGGAATCCATCACCGTGAACGCCTCGAAGTCCGGCGCGGCGGAACCCACGGTGATCTGCTGGAACTCGTGACCGAGGAACTTCGAGACTCCGGCCACGGCGCCGGAGAGTGCGAAGACCACAGCGCCGACCGCCATCCATTGCTCTTTGACCGTCATGCGGCCTCCTCGGCCAAGCGGCGCAGCACGCCGATCTCGGCGCGCGGGTCCGAGGCCGCGAACACCGCGTTGCCGGCGACGAAGGCATCGGCCCCCGCCGCCCGCACGCGGGCGATGGTCGCGCGCCCCACGCCGCCGTCGACCTCGAGGCGCGCCCGGCTCTGCGCGCCGCGCAGCATGGTGGCCGCGCGGGCGGTCTTGCCGACGGTGTGTTCGATGAACTGTTGCCCGCCGAAGCCGGGGTTCACGGTCATGATCAGCAGCAGGTCGAGGTCGCCGACGATCTCTTCGACCGCCGACAGGGGCGTGGCCGGATTCAGCGCCACACCGGCTCGTACCCCGAGTTCCTTGATGCGGTGCACCTGGCGGTGCATGTGCGGGGCCGCTTCCACGTGGAACGTGAGGACGTTCGCGCCGGCCGCGGCGTAGTCCTCGAAGTACTGCTCCGGCCGCTCGACCATCAAGTGCACGTCGAGCGGGAGCGCGGAGACCTTGCGGCAGGCCTCGAGCACCTTGAGCCCGAAGGTCAGGTTGGGCACGAAGTGCCCGTCCATCACATCGATATGGAGCCAGTCGGCACCGCCGGCCTCGCACATCGCGATCTCGTCGGCGAGACGGGCGAAGTCGGCACTGAGCAGCGACGGGGCGATCACCACGGACATCGGGGACTCGGTCAGATGGGGGCGGGGGCACGCCGCAAGCGCGCGGCGAAGGCACCGTCGACCCCGTGGCGCTGGGGGAGCACCCGCAGGACGCCACGATCGAGCACCGCAGCGGGCACGGTGCCCTCGGGCGGTGGCTCGAGCGTGAACTCGGGATGCGTGGCGAGGAAGACCTCGACCGGCTGGTCGTTCTCCTCGGGCTCCAGCGAGCAGGTGCTGTAGATGAGCAGTCCGCCCGGGCGCACCATCGCCGCCGCCTGATTCAGCAGGGCGCGCTGGGCCGTGGCGGTCACTGCGAGGTCGGAAGGCTTGAGACGCCAGCGCGCGTCGGGGTGCCGGCGAAAGGTGCCGGTGCCGGTGCAGGGGGCGTCGAGGACCACGGCGTCCACCTCGCGCAGCGCCGGTTGGAGCGCATCCATCGCGATCGGGACGATACCGCGCGCGTCGAGGCGCGCGACGTTGCTCTGCACGCGGCCCAACCGATGGACGCTGCGGTCCGCCGCCACGACCAGCGCCGCGTGGCGCGCATACTCCAGGGCCTTGCCGCCCGGCGCCGCGCAGAGGTCCGCGACGGTGCTGCCGGGCTCGAGGGCCGCGTAGGTGGTCACCAGCGTGGCGGCCGGGTCCTGCACGAAGAACAGGCCCTGGGTGAACGCCGGCAGTTCGGTGAGGGGTACGCCGAGGGTGAGCTTCACCGAGTCGGGCACCAAGGCGTCGGGGTTCACGTAGCCCGTTCCCGGCGGCAGGGCCGCCAGCAGCGCCTCGGCGCTGACGCCGTAGGGGCGGGCGTAGGTGGACGGCTCACTGTTGTTGGCGACGAGCAGTGCCGCGGCCTCGGTGGCCCCGAAGCGCAGCGCCCAGCGTTGGACGAGCCAGCGGGGGTGCGAGTGCTCGAGCGCCAGCTGGTCGATCGCGTCGGTCGGGGCGATGGGGGCGAGGGCGCCGCGCTCGCGGTCGAGGCGACGCAGCACCGCGTTGGCCAGCTTGCTGGCGCCGACGCCGTGGCGACCCTTGGCCAGCTCGACCGTCTGGCCGATGGCCGCGTAGGGCGGCACGGAGCGCATCTGGAGGAGCTGGTAGGCCCCGGACCGCAGCAGGTCGCAGAGGTCCGGGTCCAGGCGCACGAGCCCGCCGCGCACGCGCTCTGAGAGCAGGGCATCGAGCCAGGCCCGCTTGCGAAGGAGCCCGTAGGTCAGCTCCTGCACCCAGCGCCGGTCGCGGGCGTCGAGGGCGCGGGTCTCGCGGTCGAACGCGACGTCGAGCAGGTCGCCATCGCGCAACGCACTGAGGATCTGGGCGACCGCCACGCGGGACGGCGTGACCCCGCCGCGAGGGGCAGACGACTGGATCATTTCGGGGTGCACCGTCACGCGAGCATCCCGGCGGTCGGCGAGCTGGGCACGGCGACCTCCCGCCGCGGCATGCGACCCGCGAGGTAGGCGAGTCGCCCGGCGAGCACCGCGTGGCGCATCGCGGTCGCCATGGCCACCGGATCGGCCGCGGCCGCGATCCCCGTGTTCATGAGGATACCGTCGACCCCCTGTTCCATCGTCACGCACGCGTCGCTCGCGGTCCCGACGCCAGCATCGACGATCACCGGGCAGGAGAGGCGCGACTTGATGGTGCGGATCGCGTAGGGGTTCAGCAGTCCCAGCCCCGACCCGATCGGCGAGGCGAGCGGCATCACGGCCGCCGCCCCCGCGTCTTCGAGGCGCAGGGCCGTGATGAGGTCATCGTTGGTATAGGCCATGACCACGAAGCCCTCGGCCGCCAGCACCTTGGTGGCTTCGATGAGACCCGCGGTGTCGGGCAGCAGGGTCGCTTCGTCGCCGATGACCTCGAGCTTCACGAACGCGTTGAAGCCCGCCGCGCGGCCCAGTTGGGCGTAGCGGATCGCGTCGGCGGCGGTGTAGCACCCGGCGGTGTTGGCGAGCAGGAAGTACTTCTCGGGCGAGAGCGCGTGGAGGATGCTGCCCTGGCCCCGGTCGTTGAGGTCCACGCGGCGCACGGCCACGGTCACCACCTCGGCGCCCGACGCATCGATCGCGTCGGTCATGGCCTGGGTGGAGGCGTACTTGCCGGTGCCGACCATCAGCCGCGAGGCGAAGTGGCGGCCGCCGATCACCAGTGGGGTATCGGGGGACGGCATCGGTCAGCCGCCCCCGACGAAATGGACGAGTTCGAGCACATCGCCCGCCGCGAGGACGGTCGAGGCGAAGCGGCTGCGGTCGCGCACGATGCTGCGGTTGAGCTCGACGACGACCAGACGAGGGTCGAGGGCGAGCGAATCCAGCAAGGCCTGAACGGTGCAACCCGGGGGGACACGACGGGGCTCGCCGTTGACCTGGATGGTCAGATCCGCCGAGGCGGTGGTCACTGCGGTCATCTATGAAAGATACTCGGTCGCGGCCCTCGCGGGGTCGCTGGCGGACCAGATCCCGCGAATGGCGGCGACGCCGTGCGCCCCCGCGGCGCGTACGTCGGCGGCGCGCTGCGGGGTGATGCCGCCGATGGCGATCATCGGCACGTGGAACGAGGCGAGGGCGGTGAGCAGGCCGATTCCGCGACCGGTGACGCCCGGGTGCGACGGGGAGTCGAAGACGTGTCCGACCAGCCACCAGTCGGCCCCGAGTGCGGCACGCGCTTCGGTCTCGCCGTGCACGGACACGCCGGTCGGGACGATGGGGGCGATACGCCGGACGTCGGCGAGTGGGAGGGCGCGCTGGCCCAGCTGTACGCCGCGGGCCTGGGCGGCGAGGGCGACGTCGAGACGGTCGTTGACGATCACCCAGCCGCCCGTCTCGTCCTGGAGCGGCACGAGCGCCTCGGCGATGGTCAGGAGCCGGCGTGCCGGGACGCCGTGCCCGCGGAGGTGGATGGCGGCCGATGGGCCCAGGGCGCGGAGCAGCGCGGCGGCGTGCCGCACGAAGTCCGGACGGGCGAGAATGGCCGGGTCCGTTACGGCATGGATGGTCGGGACGTCTTTCAGAGGCATTGAAGAAGGGGAGCGGGTCGCACCGGGTCTCGGTGCGGCAGTCGGCCGCGTCCCGCCTGAGGACGATATCCCGTTCCTGCTGTTCCTGCCATCCTTGATGGAGCACCCCCCAATGTTCGCACGCAACACGTCGACCGCGGCGCTCGTCGCTTCCCTTGCTCTCGCTGCAGGTATCGCGGGGTGTCGAGGGGACGCCACCACCGGGTCCTCGCAGGTGCCAGATGCGACCTTCGCGTCGGGACTGCGCAAGCAGGTCGGTGATGTGCAGACCGGACCGGTCGCGCTGCCACTGGCCGAGGCGCTGACGGTGCGCGTGGTGGATGCGGGAGGACAGCCGGTGCAGGGGGCGACGGTGAACTGGGCCGTGATGTCCGGCGGTGGCACGGTGAATCCGCCCATCGGGACGTCGAACGGTCAGGGGTTGGTGACCACGACCTGGACGTTGGGGACGACGCTCGGCCAGAACACGGTGCGGGCGTATCTCACGCGCGGGTATGTGCTGGACTCGGCGACCTTCACCGCGAGTGCGACCTCCGGGGCGCCGGCGGAATTGGTGATCCAGGAGGGCACGGCGCCGGCGGCGGCGGTGATGGTCGCGTCGACGCAGGGGCCGATCACGTATCAGGTGCGCGACCAGTTCGGCCACGCGGTGGCGGGGGCCTCGGTCGCGTTCTCGGTCCCGACGGGGAGCGGCTCGGTGTCGCCGACGACAGCGGTGTCGGACGCGAATGGTCTGGTGTCCACGGCCTGGACGCTGGGGCAGATCATCGGCACCCGGACGATGAGTGCGGAGGTCTCCGGTGCGCCGGTGCGCACCATCCAAGTGACCACGACGCCCGACACCTCACGCAAGCTCACAGTGGTCTCGGCGGCGCAGCCGACCACGCGGCAGGGGTTGGCGTTGAACGCGCCGATCGTGGCGCGAACGTCGGATCGCTTCGGGAACCTGACCCGCTCGGACACCGTGACCTTCAACATCCTCGCGGGCGGTGGGACGATCGATCCGCCGCGCGTGGTCTCGGACAGTGTGGGCTTCGTGTCGTCGACGTGGGTGGTCGGCGCGGTGCCCGGTCCAGCGCGCGTGCGGGCCTATGTGTTCCGTGGCGGGGCGATCAAGGATTCGGTGGATTTCACGACCGAGATCATTCCGGGCGTGGTGACCTCGTTGCAGGTGGACAGTTCGACGGTGCCGGCGGCCTCGTTGCCGGTGCGGAGCGTGGTGAATCAGTTGCGCTTCACGGTGCGGGATGCGGTCGGGCTGCCGGTGAAGGATGCGGTGGTGACGTTCAGCGTGGCCGGTGGTGGCTCGCCGCTCGTGTCGCAGGGCGTGGACACGACCAATTCGGCCGGTGTGGTGGCCGTGAACTGGACGCTGGGTGAGCAGGTGGGCACGCAGTCGATCACGGCGTCGGTGAATGGGCGAACGGTGACGATCACGGTCGATGCGGTGCCGGGGACGGTGCGGCGGCTGAGCACGCAGGTCCAGACGGAGAACATCGTGGTGCGGCAGGGCCGCACGCCGGCGTTCCTGTTCGAGGTGCGGACCGCGGACCAGTTCAACAACGTGACCCCGGGCGACACGGTGGTCTGGACGGTGATCGCGGGCGGTGGGACCGTGGATCCGCCGCGCGGGTTGTCGAGTGCCTCGGGGCTCGCGACGGCCGTGTGGACGGCGGGGACGGTGCCGGGCCCGTTCCGGGTGCGGGCCTACCTGCAGCGCGGGACGGTGCGTGACTCCGTGACCTTCAGTGGCACGATCATCCCCGGTGTGCCGAGTGCGTTCGTGGTGGACAGCACGACGATCCCGGCGGGTCCGTTGCCGGTGACGACGCGGGTCAGCGGCATCCGGTACACTCTGCGCGATGACTTGGGTCTGCCGGTCCGCGACGCCTCGATCACGTTCGTGGCGACCGGTCCGACGACGGACAGTGCGAGCGTGCCGGGGACGACGGTGACGAACGCCGAGGGGGTCGCGACCGTCTCGTGGCGCTTGGGGACGAAGACGGGTCGCTATGTCCTGAAGGCGACGGTGGGCGATGAAGTGGACAGCATCGTGGTGAATGCGACGCCGGACGCGTCGCGGGAGCTGGTGCGGGATACGTTGAACGATGGATCCCAGCGGCCGGAGACGTTGAATGCGGTGCTCGCGGGCACGGCCTCGACGGACACCATCGTGGTGGCCGTGCAGGACAAGTACAAGAACCGCGTGAGCGGTGTGCCGATCGCGTTCGCGGAGCCGAATCCGACGGGTGGTGTGGTCATCCCGATCAACACGACGACGGACTCGCTGGGTGAGGCGCGGGTGTTCTTCCGCACGGGCATCCGGTTGGGGGCGACGACGTTGCGTGCGACCTCGACGGCGGCGCCTGGGCAGCAGATCGACCACCGTCCGCAGGCGATGATGTCGTTCCGCGACATCTATGCGGGGAACTACTTCGCGTGCGGTGTGGGGGTGGATGACCGGGCGTATTGCTGGGGGTTCGGGTTGGAGGGGCAGCTGGGGAGCTCGAAGGACTCAACGCAGTCTGCGCCTGGTTGGCCGGTACGTAGTAGCGCGGAGATCGGTGCGCCTGTGCCGAACTTCCGTGAGATCACCGGCGGTGATTCGCATGCTTGCGGCTTGACGATCTCACGCGGCATCCTGTGTTGGGGTAGCGCGCCCGATGGGCGAGCCATCATTTCGGGCAATGTCGTCTCGAACATCGCCTTGGACGTCGCAGCGTCTGGCAACCGTGCGCAATTCGCCTCGACCCGCATCGTGACTGCCAGCCAGTCCTTCTCCTGCGCCGTCACGCTGGGTGGGATCCTGTACTGCTACGGCAACGATGAGCGCGGACAATTGGGCGGTGGTCCTGGCGAAGTGGATACGACGGGCAGTGGTGGTGCGCCTTCCCTGTGGTCGCACGTCGCGACGGGTCAGCGACACGCGTGTGCAACGCCGCGCTCGACCTTGCCGTCGGCGGGTCGCGTCTGGTGCTGGGGCGCCAACGACAACGGGCAGTTGGGCATCGGGTCCTTCACTGACACCGCACGGCTGGTCAGTCCGGGACCGGGGTTCATCGTCGATTCCACCTCGCTCGTCGCCGGCGGCGTCCACACCTGCGCGCTCGAAGCCGGCTCACCGTCCGTCAACCGCAAGGCCTGGTGCTGGGGCGGCAACGGCTTCGGCCAGCTCGGCACGGGAGCGGCAGGCGGGAGTGTGAACACGCCGACGGCCGTCAGCACCGCGGTAGTCTCGGGCTTCACCCGCTTGTACGCCGGCGAGTTCCACACCTGCGGCTTGACCGTGGAAGGCGTCGCCTACTGCTGGGGTCGCAACGACCGCGGGCAGCTCGGGAACAGCACTTTCGCCAACAGCGCGGAGCCCGTGGCCGTGACGGCCACCACTGATGGTCCACGCAGGTTCCGCAACCTCGCCCTTGGCGAGTTGTTCACCTGCGGCGTCGTCACCCTCACCGGTGAAGGTCCGTCCCAGGTCGGCACGCCAGGCACCGAGGGCTCCGTCTACTGCTGGGGCGACAACGAGTACGGCCAACTCGGCCAGGGCGTGTTCTCCATGGCGCGGACCTTGATCCCGACGCGCGTGATCAACCAACCCGTCATCTTCGGCATCACCCCGTAGGCGCGCGACCGACCCTCCGCAGGGGTCCACGACCGGTGGTCTCGCAAGGCGACGCGAGGCCGCCGGTCGTGTCGTTCCACCCCGCTCCCGCGTAACTTCCACAGCGTGAGTACCGCCCCCCTCGCGATCATCGGCCTCGGCGCGGTTGGCACGGCGCTGGCCCACGCCTGTGCCCGCGCCGGCGTGCCGGTCGCGGCCGTCGCCAGCCGCTCGCCCGCCAAGGCCGAGGACCTCGCCGCGGCGGTCGGGGCGCGCGCTGTCTCGATCGCCGAGGCGTCCGCGTCGGCATCGCTCATCGCGCTCACAGTGGCCGATCGCGCCATCGAGGATGCCGCGGCGCTGCTCGGGGGCGTCGAGGGACGCACGGTGTTCCATGCCAGTGGATCGCGCCCATCGACGTGCTTGGGTCCCCTGGCCTCGCGGGGGGCGCACGTCGCCTCGTGGCATCCGCTCGCGGCGATCGCGGCACGGCACGGTCCCGACGCGCCCGAGGCCTACGCGGACATGTTCCGCGGAGCGGCCGTCGCCATCGAGGGCCATGCCGCCGCACTGCCCGCACTGCGCACGCTCGCCACCGCCCTTGGCGCCCGCCCGTTCGACATCGCGGCCGACGACAAGCCCGCGTACCACCTCGGCGCGGCCATCCTCGCGGGCTTCTCGGTCGCGCTGGCCGAGATCGCCGACGCGCAGTGGCGCAGCATCGGCCTGCCGCCGGAGATCGCGCACGATGGCTTGGCGCATCTGCTCGGGACCGTCGCCGCGAATCTCGCCGCAGCGCCCGCGCCGGGGTCAGCGCTCACGGGCCCTATCGTGCGGGGCGATGTCGAGGCGCTGGCGCGGCAGGCCGCGCGTGCGCGGGAACTCTCGCCGGCCGCTGCGGCGCTGTACCGGGCCCACACGACGCACCTCATCACGCTGGCCCTTGGGGCCTCGCGCATCACCCCCGAGACGGCCGAGCAGCTCGCGCTCGTCATCGCGGACCTCTCTGACGCTCCCTGATATGTCGCGCATCACCATCCCTGACCTCGTCGCCAAGAAGGCCAAGGGCGAGAAACTGGTCGCGATCACCGCGTACGACGCACCCTTCGCGCGGTTGGCCGACGACGCTGGCGCCGACATCCTGCTCGTGGGCGATTCGCTGGCGATGACCGTGCTCGGTCACCAGTCCACCGTGCCCGTGACGATGGATGAGATGCTGCACCACACGCGGGCCGTGGTGCGGGGCAGCGCACGGGCGCACGTGGTCTTCGACATGCCGTTCATGAGCTACCAGGCCAGCGCCAACGAGGCCATGCGCAACGCGGGCCGCGCGCTCAAGGAGAGTGGGGCGCAGTCCGTGAAGTTCGAAGGCGGTGCGCGCTACGCGCCCTTGGTGCGGCGCATGGTCGAGTCGGGCATCGGCGTCATGGGGCACGTGGGGCTGGGGCCGCAGTCCTCGCTGGCCCTCGGGGGCTACCCCGCCATGGGCACCGATCCGTCGTCGGCCGATGAGGTGATCGCCGACGCCGAAGCGCTCGCCGATGCGGGCGCGTACGCGCTGGTGCTGGAGCGTGTGCCCAGCGAGCTGGCGGCCGTGATCTCGCGACGCGTACGGATCCCGACGATCGGCATCGCGGCCGGCGCGGGCTGTGACGGGCAGGTGCAGGTGCTGCACGACCTGCTCGGTCTCGACGAGCACTTCCGGCCGCGCCATGCGGGCGTTTACGCGACGCTCGCCGGCACCATCCGCGAGGCCATCGCCGCCTATGCGGCCGATGTGCGCAGCGGCCGCTTCCCGCAGGAGCAGCATGGGGTGCGCACCAGCGACATCCTGCGCGCGCATCTCAAAGGGCGATGAGCGCGACGCCGACCGTCGTGACCGACGCGGGCACCTTGCGTGCGGCGCTGCGGGCGCGCCGCGCGCGGGGTCCGGTGGGCTTCGTGCCGACCATGGGCTATCTCCACGATGGCCACGAGTCGCTGATGCAGCGCGCGCGGGCCACCGACGCGACCGTCGTGGTGAGCATCTTCGTGAACCCCACGCAGTTCGGGCCCAGCGAGGATTTCAGCAGTTATCCGCGCGATCTCGAGGCCGACGTCGCCCGCTGTGGTCGTGCGGGCGTGGACATCGTCTTCGCGCCGACGGCCGAGGTCATGTACCCACCCGGCGCCGTGTCGATCGTGCGCGTCGATGGTGTCTCGGGGCCGCTCGAGGGTGAGCGGCGACCGGGGCACTTCCAAGGGGTCGCGACGGTGGTGACCGCGCTGTTCAACCTCGTGCAGCCCGACACCGCGTATTTCGGCGAGAAGGACTGGCAGCAGTTGGCGGTGATCCGCCAGATGGTGCGCGACCTGCACATGCCGCTCTCGATCGTCGGGGTGCCGACGGTGCGCGAGCGCGATGGGGTGGCGCAGAGCAGTCGCAACGTCCGGCTGACGCCGGAGGCTCGGCTCGCGGCGCGGGGGATCCCGCGTGCGATCGCGCGGGTGCAGCAGGCCTTCGCGCAGAGTGAACGCCGCGCCGAGCAGCTCGAGACGCTGCTCGCCGACGCGCTGCGCGAGGAGCCTCTGCTGCAGATCGACTACGCCGTGGTGCGCGATGCGGCGACCCTGCAGCCTGTCACCCAGGTGGAGGCGTCGTCGCGCATCTTGATCGCCGTGCGCGCTGGCGCCGTCCGCCTGATCGACAACGCGGCGCTGGGCTGACGTCGGGCGTCGCTAGGTCACGGTGACGCGCGTCCAGCCTCGCAGCGCGTTGATCACCCAGCACGCGGTGGCGCGCGCGAGATCGTCGCGGGTGAGCACCTGCTCGCGCAGGGTCCCCTTGGCCAGCAACTCGCGACGCAGGATGCCGTTGAGCAGGCCGCAGTGACGCGCCGGGGTCACGAGTGCGCCGTCGAGCTCCAACACGAGGTTGCCGATGGTCGTCTCGGTCAACTCGCCGCGCGTGTTCCAGAGGATGACATCCCAAGCGTCGGGGTGCGCACGGCGCTGCGCGTCGTACACGGCCCGGTGCGTGGTCTTGTGGCAGAGCCAGACGTCGGACGCATCGACGGGGTCCGTCGCGAGGCGCACCGCGGGCGGGCGCTCGATGGGTGCGGGGGCTGGCTCTACCTCCACGGTGCACTGCGCGTCTCGGGTCACCGTCAGGCGTAGGCGTGCGGGCGCATCGCAGCGCGCAGCGACGGCGTCCAGTGCCGTCGCAGCCGCGCGGCGCAACGCTGCGGCGTCCCAGCCGAAGTACCGCGCCGACTCGGCGAGCCGGTCGAGATGGGCCTCGCGCCGCAGGACCTGCGCCGACTCCGCGCGCAGGGTCTCGAGCAGCGCGAAGTCCGGTTGCGATGCGGTGAGGATGGCCGCCTTGGCCACCACCTCGTCGTATTCGCGGTCGGGGGCCGAATCCCAGGTGATGCCGCTGCCGACCCCGTACACGGTGCGCCGGGTCCGCGCGTCGATCTGCAGGGTGCGGATCGCGACGCTGAAGGTCGCCTCGCCGGGGCCGATGTGGCCGATCGCACCGCAGTACACGCCGCGCGGGTCCGGCTCCGCCCTCGCGATGTGCGCCATGGCGGCCAGCTTGGGCGCACCGGTGACGGAGCCGCAGGGGAACAGCGCGCGGAACAGCTCCCGCGTGCCTATGCCGCTCCGCGCCTGGGCCTCGATGGTGCTGGTCATCTGGAGGACGGTGGGGCGCGATTCGACATCGAACAGTGAGATCACGCGCACCGAGCCGGGGACGGCCAGATGCCCAAGGTCGTTGCGCAGCAGATCGACGATCATCACGTTCTCGGCGCGCTCCTTCTCGGAGCCGCGCAGTTGCGCTGCGAGGGCGTCGTCCTCCTCGGCGTAGCGCCCGCGACGCGTGGTCCCCTTCATGGGGCGGGTGACGAGGTGATCGCCGCAACGCTCGACGAAGAGCTCGGGCGATGCCGAGACGATCTCGAGGGTGCCCGTGTGCAGATGCGCGCCGTAGCCTGCGCCCTGCGCGGCGAGCAGGCGGGCGTATACCGCCGCGGGATCATCCATCCCCTCGATGTCCAGGCGCAGCGTGTGGTTGACCTGGTACACGTCGCCGCGCGCGATGGCTTCGCGGATGGCGGCGATCGCGGCGTCGTACTGGGGTCGGTCGGTGCGAGGCACCCAGCGGAGTGCGGAAGGCGCGCCGGCATTCGCCAGCGGCGGGGCCTCTTCCAAGGCGTCCGCGACCGCGAACCACGCGAGGGGGCCGTCGCTGTCCCGCACCACCGCGGCCGTGTCGAAGGCTGGGGCGGCCTCGTAGGCCACGAACCCGATCGCGTGGCGGCCGAGTGCGACGTGCTGATCCACGGCGTCCAAGAGGTCCGCGACCTCCGACGCCTGCCATGCGACCAGCACCTCGCGTGGGGCGCTGATCATCGCACGGCCCAGCGGCCTGCCCGGTGAGGCGGGAAAATCGAGTCGGGCGAAGAGGTCTCGGGTCACGACACCGCGTAACTTACAGCCGTGCCCACGGTCACCTCACCGCAGGCGACGCTCGTCGCCGGGATCCTCAACGTGACGCCCGACTCGTTCTCGGACGGCGGACGGTTCGCGGCGGTCGATGCGGCGGTGGCACGGGCCCACGCGATGGTGGCGGAGGGCGCCGACTGGATCGACCTGGGCGGTGAGTCCACCCGTCCTGGGCATGCGCCGGTCCCGCTCGACGAAGAGCTGCGCCGCGTCGAGCCGGTGTTGCAGGCGTTGGGGGTGCCGCCGTGTCCGCTGTCGATCGACACCACCAAGTCCGCGGTCGCTGCGCGCGCACTGGCCCTCGGGGCGAGCATCGTGAACGACCAGTGGGGCTTGCAACGCGACCCGGCCATGGCCGAGGTGGTCGCGGACGCAGGTGCCCAGGTGATCGTGATGCACAATCGCTCGGCGGTGGAGGAGGGCGACATCGTGCACGCGGTCCTGCGCTTCCTCGAACGCTCCCTCACGATCGCGCAGCGCGCCGGGATCCCGCTCGAGCGGGTGATCGTGGACCCGGGTTTCGGCTTCGGGAAGACCGCCGAGCAGAACCTGGAGCTGCTACGCCGGCTCGGTGAGCTGCGGGTCCTTGGCCAGCGCATCCTCATCGGCACGTCGCGGAAGCGGATGATCGGTCACGTGCTCACGGGGACCACGCCCGAGGACCGTCTGGAGGGCACGGCCGCGACCGTCGCGCTGGGGATCAGCTTCGGGGCGCAGATCGTCCGCGTCCACGATGTGCGGGCCATGGTGCGCGTCGCCCGAATGACCGACGCGGTATTGCGCGCGGGGGTGCCGTGAGCGACCGCATCGAGCTGCGCGGCCTCAGGGTCGAGGGGCGTCACGGTGTGTTCGCGGAGGAGCGTGCGCATGCGCAGCCATTCGTCGTCGATCTCGACCTGCGGCTCTCGCTCCAGGCCGCAGGGCGGTCCGATGCGCTGCACCTGACGGTGGATTATGGCGCCGTGGCGTTGCAGGTCCGCGAGATCATCGAGGGTCCGTCGGTGCAGCTGATCGAGACGCTCGCGGAGCGGATCGCGGCGGCCCTCCTCGCCACGACGACGGCCGAGCGGGTGCGGGTGCGTGTGGCCAAGCCGGAGGCGCCGATCGCCGTGGATCTCGAGACGGTCGCCGTCGAGATCGAGCGGGCGCGCGACCCGTGAGCACGCTGGCGTACCTGGGGATCGGCAGCAACCTCGGCGATCGGCTCGCCGCGCTGCGCCGGGTGGTGGAGTCGCTCGACGCGGTCGGTGCGCGCGTGGCGATCGATGGTGTGCCGGCCCTGCGCGTGCGGCGCTGCTCGTCGGTGTATGCATCGGTCGCCATCGCGGAGGACGGGCGAGAGTCTGCGGCGGATCCACCCTTCCTGAATGCCGTGCTGGAGGTCGAGGTCACGCTGTCGGCGGAGCAACTCTGGGCGCTCAGCACGGGCATCGAGGTCGCACTCGGCCGCCGGAGCGGCCCACGCCATGCGCCGCGTGTGGTCGACATCGATCTGTTGCTGTTCGGGGAGGCGACCATCGATCGCCCGGAGCTGGTGGTCCCGCATCCGCGGATGTTCACGCGCGGGTTCGTGATGGCACCGTTGCATGAGCTGTTGCCGGAGCGCTGGCCGCCCTGGAGCGGGTCGGGCGTGCAGCGCGTGGTGGATGTGTCGCTGCGGTAGGGCGCGACTCGCCCGGACTCCGTAGAATTCCGGACCGTACGAACCCGAATGTGGAAGGTGGCGTTGACTGAGTACTGTGCGAGGTCACTCACTCACCCCCTCCATTTCGATGCTAGCCATGCCTGTTCGCGCACTCCTCACGTTCGGTGCGCTGTTCGCGGTCGCTGCCTGTTCGGACGACGATGTCGCCGGTCCCACGCCGCTGGATCCTTCGACCGCCCAAGCCACGATCGGCTCGGAGCCAGCGGCGTACGTGACGCTCGCCGGCGGCCCCACGGCCGTCACGGTCACGGACCCCGCGACCAGCACCGCGTGGGACCTGACGCTGAGTACGCTCAACGTGAACACCAACGGCGCGGCGGGTGTGCGGGTCCATTGTCTGTGCGCGAACGAGTCGGCCAGCAATGCGGAGCTGCAGGCCATGACGCCCGCGAACCAGTTGGCCGCGTTCGATGCGGTCACGGCTGCAAACATCCCCGCGGATGAGGCCTTCTCGCCCGACGTGTTCGCGCCGGCGATCAGCGGGTGGAGCACGGGTGTCGGTGCGGCGGCGGTGGCGAACCCTGACCGGCTGATCGTGCTGCGCCGAGGGACCTCCTCGCTGACCTTCGTGAAGGTCCGGGTCACCGCGGTCACGGCGCCGACCGCCACGGGCTTCGGGTCAGTGACCATTGAGTACGCGGCCCAGCCGACCCCGGGCGCTGCGTTCGATGCGGTGCAGACCGCGACCTTGCTGCCTGGCGTGACCTTCGAGTTCGCGACGGGGACTGCGGGGACCGCGACCAGCTGGGACATCAAGCTGGACGGCCTGAACCTGGTGCTGAACAGCGGCGTGACCGGGACGGGGAGCACGGTCGGCATTTCGCTGGCGGGGAGCCCTGGTCTCAACTTCGTGACGCTCTCGGCCGCGACGGCAGCCACGATCCAGCCGACGACGTTCCGTCGCGATGGGGCGGTGTCGGTCTTCGGCAGCCGTCCGTGGTACAAGTACAACATCACGGGGACCGACCTGCAGGTGTGGCCCACGTTCAACGTGTACCTCGTGAAGCGCGGCACGCAGGTGTGGAAGCTGCAGCTCACGAACTACTACAGCCTGACGGGCGAGCCGCGCAACATCACGATCCGCAGCGCGCGTCTGCAGTGAGCCGGGCCGGCGGCGCCACAGGTGGCCGAGTGCCCAGCTTCGCGCTGGGCGCGGCATTGGTCGTGTGGGCCGCGGTCGCGGTGCCGCTCGCGGCGCAGCGCGTGGACAGTGTGCGTGTCGACACCGCGCGCAGTCGCTTGGAGACGATCGTCATCACGGCGGCCCGCCGCGAGCAACGGTTGAAGGATGCCGTGGTGCCCACCGAGGTCATCTCGCGCGCGGAGATCGAGCGTACCGGGGCGTCGGATGTGGCGGCCCTGTTGCAGCAGTTCACGGGCATGCAGCTCGACGGCGGTGTCGCTTCGTTCGGCGGGGTCGGCGGCGGTCAGGGCATCATGCTCCAGGGGATGGACTCTCGTCGCGTACTCATCCTGGTGGACGGACAGCAGGTGGTCGGCCGGGTGAACGGCGATCTCGACCTCTCCCGGTTCCCGTTGGCCGGGGTCGAGCGCATCGAAGTCGTGAAGGGACCGCAGAGCACGCTGTACGGTTCCGAGGCGATCGGTGGTGTGGTGAACATCGTGACGCGCCCTGCGCGCGGGGAGACGAGCGCCGAGGCGCAGGTGCTGGCGGGCAATCGCGGGCGCCTCGATGCGACCGCTGGTGGACGTCGCGCGCAGGGAAAGCTCCGTCTCGCGGCGGATGCCTCGCTGCGGTCCTCCGATCTCGCGGTCGGCATCCCAGGCGATCTGGGCACGCGCAATGAGCGCTGGACGGCGATGCCGGCGGTGGAATACCGCGCGAGCGATGCGTGGACGCTGCGGTCGAGTGCACTGGTGTCCGAGCAGTCGCAGCGGTATCGCTTCGGCCAGTTGTTCCGCTTCGTGGACGATCAGCAGATCGGTGGCCGCGCGAGCGGAGAGTGGCGACGCGGCGCGACGCGCCTCACGCCGTTGGTGCATCTGTCGCGCTTCGACCACCTTGAGCGGGCATCGACGGGGTCGCGCCCGGTGCGCGGGTCGGGCGATCGCGACGTCCAGTCCCTGCTCGAAGCGGAGGTCACCGGCACGACGCTGCTACGCTCGGCGGTGGTCGATGCCGGGGTCGAGGCGCGGCGCGAGCGGATCACGTCGGACCGCATTCCGGGTGACGCGCGCGTGCTCGACGCGGTGGAGGGCTACGCACAGCTGACCACGGCGCGTGGGCCGGTCACGCTGGTCCCGGGGCTGCGACTGGTGGAGCATTCGGTGTTCGGCGGATTCGCGGCGCCACGCGTCGCCGCGATGTGGCGGCCGCGGGCCGAGCTCGCGTTGCGCGGCTCGGTCGGCCGAGGGTTCCGCGCGCCGGACTTCAAGGAGTTGTATCTGTCGTTCGCGAATCCGGCGATCGGCTATGCGGTGGTCGGGAACCCCGACCTGCGTCCCGAGCGCTCGACCAGCCTGCAACTCGGCGCGGAGTGGACGCCGTCATTCGGTTGGCTGCGCATCGGGCTGTTCGACAACGACTTCCGCGACTTCATCGCGTTCACGGGTGATCCCTCGGGCGCGTTCACGTACTCGAACGTGGAGCGTGGCAGCACGCGGGGTGTCGAGACCGAGGTGTCCGTCGCTCGCGGGGCGTGGCGCGTCGATGTCGGTCACGCGTATCTCGAGGCGCGGGACGACCGCGGGCGACCGCTGCCCTCGCGCCCAGCGCACTCGGGGCGCGTCGGACTCAACGCGCCGCTTCCCGGTGCGGGTGCGTTGGCCGCGACCTGGGTCGTGACGGGGCGCACGCCGATCACGGTCGGGCTCGAACTGGAGTCCACCGAGGAACAGCCGACCTTCGAGCGGCTCGATCTCAAGGCGACGCTGCCCCTGCGCGCAGGTCTCCGGTTGTTGGCCGGCGTGGACAATGCGCTCGATCGCGAGGTGGGACGCCAGTGGCCCGGATTCACGGGCCGATTGGTCTACGCCGGCGTGAACTGGCGTCGGTGAGCGGGGACGCGAACGATCACCAGGCTCGGACCCGCGTCACGGTCATGTCGCCGTACGCGGCGGGGCCGGAGAGCCAGGTCGGCCACCACAAACTCACGGCCAGCTCCATCTCGCGCTGGGGGACCCCGCTCGTGAATCGAGTGAGCGGGATGTCGCCGACATAGAACGTCACCGTACCCCCGGCCTGGAGGATCGTGTAGCGCTGTAGCTGGCGCGGATCGACGCCTGCCGGGTACGTGCGCGTGAGCGTGTTGGTGCGGATCCCGCCGACCCAGGTGGTGAGGACGATCTGATCGGTCGCGCCGAGGATCTCGATGTCGATCTCGTCCGCGAAGTCGCCGACGCCCGTCTCGTAGAGGAAGAACGCGCACATCGCCCCGCGCGGCGCATTGCAGGCCAGATCCGCCTCGAAGCGCCCACCCGGGAACCGGCGCCGTGTGATGAGCTCGGCGCCGTCGTAGGTGCCGTTCGGCGACTCCAGGATCAACGCGCCATTCGTAACGCGCGCGTTACTGCTGCGGAACCAGCCACGCCCGAACGGATAGTTGGCCACGTCCCACACGCTGTGGTCGATACCGAAGCTGAAGTCGTACGCGAAACTCGGGTTGAGCGGTGCCGGCGGCAAGGGTGGAAGCGCCACGGTCATCGTGACCGCGATCGTCGCGGGGCCGTATGCCGAGGTGAGCGCGACCGTGGCGCTGTAAGTCCCGACGGCGAGGCCTGTGCTGTTCGGCGAGACGACCAGGGTCGTCGGTGTCGCGGTGGCGTTCAGCGTCGCCGTCAGCCAGTTGGCCGCGCCGGGGCCATAGCTCACGCTGCTGATGGAGACGGCGCCGATCGTGGTCGTGGTGGATGAGGTGAGCGACACTGTGCTTGGCGTCGGCGACACAGCACCCAGTACCGCGCTGAACGTGAGCGTCGAGGGCGCGGCCTGCAGCACGGGGCGTGGGAGCACGCTGATCCCCGTCGCATCAACGGACGACACGCCACTGGCCGAGAATCGCAACGTGAAGGTGCCGCTGGTATTGAAGCTCAGGTCGGTGAAGCTGACGCGTCCGTCCACCGCCGACATGGTTCGCGTTCCGGTCAGCCGGTTCGGGTTGCCCGTCGGGATCGCGGCGGTCACGGCCAGCGATGACTGCACGCGCCGTCCGTTGCCATCGTGGATCTCGATCACAGGTTGGACCGGCAGGAGATCGCCGGCGACGCCGCCCTGCGGCGGAGTGATCAGGGCCAGACGCGCAGGGAGGCCCGGTGTCACGGTGAAGGTCGCGGCGACGCTGGCCGTCGCGACGTCGGGCATCGTGCTCGCGAGGATGACCGTCGCACGATACACCCCCTCGGGCAGTGTCCCGACCCGCGCGCGGAGAGTGAGCAGTGCCGGGGCTGCGCTGTGATCGAGCGCGGCCTCGAGCCAGCCGTCACCGTTCGCATATGCCAGCTCGCGGATCCCGAGGCCGATCAGCGGCAGTGCGCCGGGGAGCGCGTTGCTCACCGTGAGGGATTGCGCGGCCGGATCGGGCCCGGCGGACCGCGTGGTCAGCGCGACCTCGCTCGCCGACACGCCGATCACCGGCGGCGGGCGTTGCTGCGCGACCGCGACGAAGACGGTCGATGGAGAGGCGCCTTGGTCCGTGGCGGCGAGGACCTGATTCATCCCCGGCGCGGCGCCGAGCGTCCATCGCGCGGCGAGCACGGCCACGCCATGCGCATCGGTCGCTGCCGTCGTCTCGCCATCCAGGCGTCCGCCACCCGCGATCACGCTGAAGCGCACCGGGACCCGTGGCACCGCCCGGCCCTGCGCGTCCGTCACGCGCACGCGCAGCGGCGTCTCGATCGTGTCGTCCGTGAGAGCGACTTGGCCGTTGCCGTCGATCGCCTGCATGGCCGTCGGCGCCGAGCGGCGGAACAGGGCGAGCCGCGAGAGAACAGTGGTCGTCGCGCGTGCGGTCGCCCGGTCGGCGTCTGCGCTGCCATCCAACTCGACCCACTGCCCATCGACCAACTGCACGATGCGGACGTCGGCCCGCTCGTCCAGCGGTACACCGGTGTAGGCGATCTCGACCGCAGCCGCGGCACCCAGCGCGAGATCCGGCGGCGTGAACTCGAAGCTGCTGCCCGCAATGAGCCGATCGTCCGCGGGGCTCGCGACCGCGCGCCGCGCCGTGATGCGCGACACGGCGCTCGGCACCGCGCCGGTGGCCAGCTCGACCCGCAAGGCGCCGTCGAAGGCGATGGTGGTCGCGGGTCCTTCGCCGCTCATCGGCAGCGCCACGGGCTCGTGCACGGCAAGTGCGATGGTCGCGTGCACGGCATCGCGTGAGGCCGTGATGACCACATCGCCAGCGGCGCGCGCGGTCACCTCGCCCGACGCCGAGACCGAGGCCACGGCCGGCGCGGAGGAGGTCCACTGCAGCGTTGCGGTGTCGGGCCGGAGCGCCGCGCCGCGCCGGATGTCCGCGCTGAGCGGAACGGTCGTACCGCGCAGGACGATGCCGTCGTTCGCCGGCCCCGAGATCGCGATGGCCGTGACCGGGTCCTCGCGCGGCGCGGGTGCCGAGCTGCTGTCCGCGCTGCAGCCCCCGATGGTCACGAGCAGGAGCGACGCAGCACCGCGTGCGCCCGCACGCAGGCGCCGCGGTCCCGCGCGCCTAGAATCGGTAGAACGCACCAACCCGGAACGAGGAGCGACTCACGTTCTGCGCGGCGACGCGTCGCAGATCCACCACGGCGCCCGTGCGACCGTCGGGCGTGAAGTCGATCATCGAGCCGAGCGACAGGTTATAGCCGACGGCCAAGCCATCGTAGATGTCGGCGATGTCCGGGTCCGACGCATCGTTGTTGCGGAAGTGCAGGCCCAGCCCGACGGCCACGAACGGGGCGACGGACCGCACGGCGAAGGGCTTCCAGCGCAGGTCACCGCTCAGCGTGAGATCGCTGAATTCGCCGTCGGCGTTCGGCCGGGTGGAGGTCGAGGACAGATAGTCCACTCCCACGATCATCCGCAGACGCTCGTAGCGATACGAGCCGACATCGGCGAAGGCCCCGACCTCGAGGGAACCCTTCGCCTTGTCGATGCTCGCGTAGCCCAGATGGACGCCCACGGCCGGACGGAGGCGCCGCTGATCCGCGTCCTGCGCGACCGCGAGCGTCGGGAGCACGATGAGGATCGTCAGCAGCCGCGCCGCGATGGACAGCGGCCGACGCCGTGCGATGTCGAGAAGATTGGCCATACGGGAAATATACCCGATCCGCGCGTACGCCGTTCCGCCCTAGCAGTGGCCCCACTGCGTCCACGGGCGTGCGAGCGCGTCGGCGCCGAGCGCGATCGCGACGATCCATGCGCTGATGAGCAGCAGGTGCGCCACGGTCTTGTGTCGCAGCACGCGATGCACGATGACGCTGAGCACGAACAGCACGATGAACTGCGCGGTGGCCACCCCGAGCAGCCACTGCGCGGCACAGCGCGGTACGGGCGCGGCGCCTCGCCACAGTGGCAACAGCACGGCGAGCAGCCAGAGCGCGACCGGGAGCAGCAGCAGGCCGCAGAGCACGCCCACCGCCCGGCCATCGAGCCGCACACGTGGTGCCGCGGGCAATGCCGACAGGACCAAGGCGGCGCCGACATCGTGATCGCGCCACAGCAGCTCCCCCGCGTAGATGGTCGCGATGAGGATCGCGAAGAGCCGCCCGTGGAACTCCAGCGCCCGCAGCAGCGCCGAGGGATCCGCGCTCACCGGCCACGCCTGCGCCGTCGCGTTCAGCACCGCGAGCAGCAGGAGGATCGCGAAGCCGGGTTCGCGCGTGACCCAGTGCCAGCCGAATCGCCATTCGGCGCACCACACGGCGGCGGCGGAGGCCCCGCGGAGCGGGCGCATCGCGGTCGCTGGAGTGTCGGCCCGCGTGCGTGAGCGCGACGTTCCCCGCTGCGCCGTCAACGGCAGTGCCGGCCGCCACCAGCGCAGAGTGGCGGACAGTGCGATGAGCGCGAGCGACAGCCACAGCGCGCGGTTCACGAGCAGCCACCCACCGAGCGGAACGTGCGCGCTCACCCGCTCGGCCGCGGTCCATGTGGCGGTCGCCCCGAGGAGGGCTGCGCTCCCGAAGGGATCGACCAGTGCCCCCCACGCTGCCCCGCGCGCGACGAGTCCCATCCCGAACTGCCAGCACGCCACCAGTGCGAGCCCGGTCGTGAGCACGGAGCCGAATCCCCCGGCGAGCGCCCCGATGCAAAAGAAGATCGCGGCGACGACGATGACGTTCGGCAGGACCAGGCCGAGCAGGGGTGCCACGTAGCTGGCCGCACTGAACGCCACGCGCTGTGGGTCGCCTCGCCAGGCGGCGATCGCATCGCCGAGCAGCAGGCCAACGGGGAGCGACAGGTAGATGACCAGCAGCACCGTCAGCGTCCCGAGGAATCGGCCCCCGAGATAGTGCCGCCAGGCCACGCCAGTGGTGAGCACCAACGCCTGGGTGCGCGCGACGACATCGCGGAGCACCGTGGTCGCGGCGGTGATGGCCGTGATCACCTGACCGAACGCCGTCACACCGGCCATCGCGTGGGCGATCGCCCAGGGCGCGTTGCGTGGCGTGCGGCCGAGGTCGCCCACGAGGGCGACCACGCCCGTGGATGCGAAACCGAGGGCGAGCCAGAACAGCACGGCGGCGGCGAGCCACGCGAAGAAGTCCCGCGACTGCCACCGGCACTCGAAGCGGATCAAGGTCGCGACCGCCGACCACGCGGAGCGATCGCGACTCACGGCGAATCGTCCAGCGGCACCTGCGCGAAGTACACGTCGTCGAAGCTGGCGTCCGCCCCCCGTTGCCGCCGGACCGCAGCGAGCGCGTCGGCCGGCGCACCCGTGAGCACGACACGGCCACGATGCAGCAGCGCGAACTGCGCACAGATGGCCGGGATGTCGGCGGTATGGTGCGTGGCCAGCAGGATCGTGACGTCGTCGCCGATCGTGGCAAGCAGGTCGTAGATCCGGCGTCGTTCTCCGGGGTCGAGGCCGGCGGTCGGCTCGTCGAGCAGCAGCACGCGCGGCGCACCGGCGAGCGCGATCGCCAGGCCCAAGCGTTGCCGCATGCCGCCGGAGAGGGTGCCGACAGCGGCCGCACGCTTGGCGTCGAGGTTCGTACGGCGTAACAGTGTGTCCACCCACTGCGCGCGCTCGTGCCGGTCCGTCGCTCCTTTGAGCGCACAGAAGTGGTCCAGCACGCGCCACACCGCCAGCGTGGGATACAAGCCGAACTCCTGCGGCAGATACCCCAGTTGCCGGCGCAAGCGCGCCGGCTCGGCGAGCACATCGACCGTGGTGCCGTCGCTGTCGGTGAGGTGCAGCGTCCCGCGGTCGGGCTGCTGCAGCGTCGCCAGCACGCGCAGCAGCGTGCTCTTGCCCGCCCCATTGGGTCCCAGCAGGCCGAAGATGCCCGCCGGCAGTGCGAGCGACACGGCGTCGAGCCCGACGCTCCCGTCGCGATAGCGCACCGTGAGCGACTCCGCCCGGAGTATGCGGTCATCCCGTGCCATCGTGCCGTCCACCCGTGCCATCCTGAATGCTAGCGCGGCGCGCCGTGCCCGCGTGATACACTTCAGCGACCCGTTCCCATCGACCGATCATGCCCCTTCCCGACACGATGCGCGCCGCCGTGATCACCGCCCCGGGAGCGCCCGAGGTCCTGGCCATCGCACCGCGTCCGCGGCCCCAGCCAGGTACGGGTGAGATTCTCGTGCGCGTGCGCGCTTCGGCGATCAACCGCGCCGACGCGCTGCAGCGGCAGGGCAAGTACCCGCCGCCGCCGGATGTCCCCGCCGACATCCCGGGACTCGAGTTCGCGGGCGAGGTGGTCGCGACGGGCCCGGGCGCCTCGCGGTGGTCGCTGGGGACTCGCGTGTGCGGCCTGGTCGGCGGTGGGGCCCATGCGGAGTATCTGGTGACGCACGAGCGGGCCGTGGCCGCCGTGCCCGAGGCGTTGAGTTGGGAGCAGGCCGGCGCGAGCCCCGAAGCGTGCATCACCGCCTACGACGCGCTCCAGCAAGCCGCGGTGCGCCCGGGTGACACCGTGCTCGTCCATGCGGTCGGCAGCGGGGTCGGCCTGGCCACGGTGCAGATCGCGCGCGCCATGGGATGCCGCGTGTTCGGCACGGCGCGTGGCGCCGAGAAGCTCGACGCGGCGCGCGCGGCGGGGGTCGACGCGGCCACGCTGCCGGGCGCCTCAGGCTGGGTCCTTGAGGCCTCGAAGCGCTGGGTGGGTCGGCAGGGCATCGATATCTGCATCGATCTGGTCGGCGGCGACTACGTGGCCGAGACGCTACCAGCCATGGCGATGCAGGGGCGTCTCGTCGTGGTCGGGACGCTGGCGGGACCTGCGGCCACGCTCGACCTGCGCTATCTGTTGGGCCGACGGCTGACCGTGCGCGGCACGGTGCTACGCACGCGTCCGCTCGAGGAGCGCATCGCCATCACGCAGCGCTTCGAGCGCGAGGTGCTGCCCTGGTTGGCACGCGGTGAGATCGCCATGCGCATCGACGCCCGCTTCGAGTTGGCAGACATCGCCGCCGCGCATGCATTGCTGGAGTCGAATACGACGATCGGGAAGGTCGCGCTGACCTTCGACTGACGATGGTGCAGTGATGGGACGGCGCGGGGCGGCGGTGACCGCGACCACGCCGCTCGCCGTCGCGTCAGCGCGTCGGCGGCGGCGCGACGACCGGACGGTCGCTGCCGCTCCACTGCTGGAACGACCCGTCGAAGAGCTTGACGTCGTAGCCCAACTCCCGCGCGACGAACCACAGCAAGGAGGCCTGCTGCCCGATGTGGCAGTACGTGATCACCGTGGCCCCCGGCGCGACCCCGGCCGCGGTGAACAGCGCCTGCAGTTCCTCGCGCGACTTGAGCCCGCCGTCGGTGGTGAGCGTGTTCAGCGGGATGTTCTTCGCCGACGGGATGTGCCCGGGCCGCGGGTAACCGCCCCCGATGCCGCGGTAGAACTGCGCGAGCCGCGCGTCGAGCACCTCGATCGCGGGGTCTGCGGTGGCCGCCGCGACCTGGTCGATGGTCGCGAGGCGGCTGGAGTCGATGCGGACCGCTGGCGCCTCGGCCAGGGCGGTCAGTGCCGGTGCGGGACCAGTCTCGACCGGGAGGCCGGCGCGTCGCCAGGCCGGCAGGCCGCCGTCGAGCAGCTGCACCCGATCGCCGAAGCCCATCACGTCGAGCGTGAAGAGCACGCGCGTCGCGGACTGCAGCGTGTCGCTGGCCGGAATGACCACGATGCGCGATGCGGCCGTGATGCCCACCGACCGCGCCCACTGCGCCAGGCGCTCGGCGGATGGCAGCTCGAGCGCCAGCGGCGTCTCGTCGCGCGTGGCCGAGATGTCGGACAGGGCGACCGGGCGGGCACCGGCGACATGTCCGGCCTCGAACTGTGCCTGAGGGCCGACCTGCAGGAGGACGACGTCGCGCGCTCCGCGCAGGGCGTCGAGAGCGGCCGTGCTGATGCGTCGGGAGGCCGCAGCGCCGGGGCGATCAGTCGCAGCGCTGGCGCCACCCGGGTTCGACGGCTGCGCGGGCAGCGCCGCCGCCGACAGCCCAAGGACGGCGAGCCCAACGGCGACGCGGGAGCGTGAACGGACCATCCTTGGAATATAACCCGGCCAGCCCCCGGCCGGGTCCGTGCCGCCTGGCGATCAGTCCCCCGTGCCGCTCCAGACGTCGGGCGTGCGCCACAGGGCCGAGAGGGTCAGCTGGCGCACGTTGATCATCTCCTTGGGGAGGCGATCGAAGAGCTTGATGAACAGCTCCTCGTGCAACTGCATCTCCGTCTGCCAGTCGCGGACGCTCAGCGACATGACCTGGTCGAACTTCTCGCGCGGGAAGTCCAAGCCGCGCCAGTCCAGTTGGTCGTACGAGGGCACCCAACCCACCGGCGTCTCGATGCTCGAGGTCTCGCCGTGTGCGCGCTGCACGATCCATTGCAGGACGCGCATGTTCTCGCCGAAGCCGGGCCACACGAACTTGCCCTCGGCGTTCTTGCGGAACCAGTTCACCCCGAAGATGCGCGGCGGATTGTGTACCGAGCGGCCGAACTGCAACCAGTGGTTGAAGTAGTCGGCCATGTGGTAGCCCGCGAACGGCAACATCGCGAAGGGGTCACGACGCACCACGCCCTGCGCGCCGAACGCTGCCGCCGTGGTCTCGGAGCCCATGGTGGCCGCGAGGTACACGCCGTAGGTCCAGTTGAAGGCCTGGTACACCAGCGGAATGGTCGTGCTGCGACGCCCCCCGAAGATGAACGCCGAGACGGGCACCCCCTTGGGGTCGTCCCACGAGGGATCCAGCACCGGGTTGTTCGACGCCGGCGCGGTGAAGCGCGCGTTGGGATGCGCGGCCGGTGTGGTCGACGCCGGCGTCCACGCGTTGCCCTTCCAGTCGATGAGGTGCGCCGGCCTCTCCTTCGTGAGCCCTTCCCACCACACATCGCCGTCGTCGGTCAGCGCGACGTTCGTGAAGATGGTGTCGCGGGCGCAGCTGGCCATGGCGCTGGCATTGGTCTCGTACGAGGTCCCCGGCGCGACGCCGAAGTACCCGGCCTCCGGATTGATGGCGTAGAGCTGACCATCGGGCCCCGCCTTGATCCAGGCGATGTCATCGCCGACCGTGGTGACCTCCCAGCCGTCGTCCTTGAACGGCTTCGGCGGCTCCAACATGGCGAAGTTCGTCTTGCCGCAGGCCGACGGGAAGGCGGCCGCGACATAGGTCTTGCGACCCGAGGGCTCCTTCACGCCGACGAGCAGCATGTGCTCGGCGAGCCAGCCCTCCTGCTTGGCCATCACCGACGCGATGCGCAGTGCGAAGCACTTCTTGCCGAGCAGGGCGTTGCCCCCGTAGCCCGAGCCGTAGGACCAGATCGCGCGCTCCTCGGGGAAGTGCACGATGTACTTGGTGGTCGGATTGCAGGGCCAGGCGACGTCCTGCTGGCCCGGGGCCAGCGGCGCTCCCACCGTGTGCATGCAGGGGATGAATTCGCCCTCGGCGCCCAGGACCTCGTAGACCTGACGGCCCATGCGCGTCATGATGCGCATGTTGACGACGACGTACGGGGAGTCCGAGACCTGGATGCCGATGTGCGCGATGGGCGAGCCCAGCGGACCCATGCTGAATGGGACGACGTACATCGTCCGGCCACGCATGCAACCGGTGAACAGCTCGGTCAGCGTGTCCTTCATCTCGCGCGGTGCGACCCAGTTGTTGGTCGGACCAGCGTCGTCCTTGGAGAGCGAGCAGATGAAGGTGCGGTCCTCGACGCGAGCCACATCGCTCGGGTCAGAACGCGCGAGGAAGCTGTTGGGACGCTTCTCGGGGTTCAGACGGATGAAGGTCCCGGCGGCGACCATCTCCTCGCAGAGGCGGTCGTACTCGGCCTGCGACCCATCGCAGAAGTGGATCGACGCCGGCTGGCAGAGTGCCGCCATGTCCTCGATCCACGATTTGGCCTTGTCGTTGGTGATATACGCCGGGAATTCCATCGATCTCCGTCCTGGACCTCGGGTTGGATGGCGCACCGTGCGCCTCCCCAGATAGGTAGGTTACCCCGGTGCACGGCTGGTCGCTACCGGTTGACAGGGGAGCATAGGGGGGAGTATCGCCCGGCTGCCGCCGGGCGCTCAGGGGAGGACGCCTTTGACCGGCAGGAGGGCGCCGCACTCCTTGCAGAACTTGGCGTCGAGGTCGTGGCCGTCACGCCCGCAGGCGCCGCAGGTGACCATGCGCGGCACCTGTGCGGCCCGCTGCAACTCCAACGTGACGATGCCCGTCGGGACCGCGATGATCCCGTAGCCCATGATCACCAGGACGGAGGCCAGGGCCCGGCCCAGCGCCGTGACCGGGACCAGATCGCCGTAGCCGACCGTGGTGAGCGAGATGATCGCCCAGTACATCGCGGTGGGGATGCTCGTGAAGCCGTGCTCGGG